>Ga0307374_10000885_pt1 | contig 56583 bp, 55 predicted proteins | sample OX3MG_FD_202532 | JGI IMG/M metagenome (GOLD analysis project Ga0307374, IMG submission 202532) | Soil microbial communities from Risofladan, Vaasa, Finland - OX-3 | ecosystem: Environmental > Terrestrial > Soil > Coastal area > Acid sulfate soil | place: Finland: Risofladan, Vaasa | collected...
TTGCCTTTGGCTTCAAGCGTGGCGATCTGGACCATCAACTCTTCCCGCTTGGGAAGAAATTCGTGGAGCGGAGGATCAAGCGTCCGGATGGTTACCGGAAGTCCATCCATCGCCTTGAAAAGCCCGAAGAAATCTTTCCGCTGCATGGGCAGCAATTTGGCAAGAGCGGCGCGACGCTCCTTCTGATACCGGGCGGCTTCTTTGGCGTCCGCCGTATCCTTACAGGCCATAATCATCCGCTGCACGTGCGGGAGCCGGTCCGATGCGAAGAACATGTGCTCGGTTCGGCACAGACCGATACCCGCAGCCCCAAACTTGCGAGCCACCAGCGCGTCACGCGGGATGTCGGCGTTGGCCCGAACTCCCAGATGGCGAGTCTCGTCCGCCCACTTCATAAAAGTGGCAAAGTCGCCGCTTGCGGGGTCAGGCAGGATGGTGTTGGCCTTGCCCAGGATGACCCGCCCCGTCGAGCCGTCGAGCGAAATCCAGTCGCCTTCCTTGATGACGTTCGAACCGATGCGAAGAACCTTGCGCCGTACATCCACTTCGGCATCAGCGCATCCGGCCACGCAGCATTTCCCCATGCCGCGCGTCACCACCGCAGCATGGGAGGTCATCCCGCCGCGCGAGGTCAGAATGCCGGCGGCAACCTCCATGCCATGAATATCGTCAGGAACCGTTTCGGCCCGAACCAGAATCACCGGGTCGCTCTTTCCCTTCTCCACCGCATCCTCGGCCGTAAAGACCACTCTCCCCACGGCGGCTCCCGGAGAAGCAGGCAACCCTTTTGCAATGAATTTCAAAGGTTTCGATTCATCAAGGATTGGATGAAGAAGCTGATTAAGTTGCTCAGGCTCCACGCGCATCAAGGCTTCCTCGCGCGTGATGATTCCCTCCTCCACCAAATCCACCGCAATCTCAACCGCCGCTTTGCCCGTGCGCTTTCCGGTGCGAGTCTGCAGCATGTAGAGCTTGCCTTCCTGGATGGTGAATTCGAAGTCTTGCACATCCCTGTAATGGTGCTCGAGACGGGAAGTAATTTCCCGAAGCTGCGCGTAAACCTCCGGCATGATCTTATCGAGTTCCGTGATGGGAACAGGCGTCCGGATACCGGCGACCACGTCCTCGCCCTGCGCGTTCATGAGAAACTCGCCGTAGAACTGTTTTTCGCCCGTTGCCGGGTTCCGCGTGAAGCCTACGCCCGTTCCGGACGTCTCGCCCATGTTGCCGAAGACCATGGCTTGTACGTTCACCGCCGTCCCCAGATCGTCGGGGATTTTGTTCATGCGCCGGTAGGTGATCGCCCGCGGATTGTTCCAGGAGCGGAAGACCGCCTCAATCGACATCTTGAGCTGGATGCGGGGGTCCTGCGGAAAGTCCTTGCCCGTTGCTTTTCGGATGAGCTGTTTGTAGCCCGCGATCACCTGCTTGAAGTCGTCGGCGGTAAGGTCGGTGTCAAGCTTAGTGCGTCGTTTCTTCTTCTGGCCGTCCAGGATGTGCTCAAAGTGGTCTTTCGAAATCTCCAGCACCACGTTGCCAAACATCTGGATGAAGCGGCGGCAACTGTCGTAGGCAAACCGGGCGTTTCCCGTTTTTTGCGCGATGGCTTCCACCACCTTGTCGTTCATCCCCAGGTTGAGAATGGTATCCATCATTCCGGGCATCGAGAACTTGGCGCCGGAACGGACCGAAACCAGCAAGGGTTTTTCAGAGTCGCCGAGCTTTTGCCCGAGAAGTTGTTCCAGCCGCCGGAGCAATTTATCTGTTTGGGAAGTAACCGCCTCCGGGAGTTGATTATTGTTTTCAAAATAAGCCAGGCAAGCCGAGGTGGCGATGGTGAACCCCGGCGGAACCGGCAGCCCGGCGTTGGTCATCTCCGCCAAGCCGGCTCCCTTGCCGCCCAGAACGTCTTTCATCGTCCCATGGCCGTCGGCCTTGCCGTCACCGAAGAAATAAACGTATTTTTCCATATCGAGTATTCTCCTTATCCTAGGTGTCATTTAGCGGCCAGCCTGCGGCCGCAAAATCTCTTTCCTCGGTGCTGCAGACCTGGCGGCCTCCGGAGGCTCTTCTTTACTTGCTGCCTGCCCCAGGGTCCGATGTCGGCGCGCCGACAGAAGTTAAAGTTTTACTTTCACTGCGTGGCATCAATGCCGGCGGGGGGGATATTCAGCACCCACGGAGCAATTGCCAGCAGCGCCATATATACAGCCCATACGTAATCAATCACGACCCACCCCGCCGAGGACGGGTGCACCGCCCATGCTAGCACCAGCATCCCGAAGGCGAGCCAGCTAGACCACTTTGTCCCTGGCATTGCGTAACCCACAGACATCAGTTGGCCACACATGTATGAATCCAGCCACAGCCACTGTTGCCTACGGAAATGGAGTGGACTCCCAGTGATGTACAGAACCGCCAAGATTGCAGAACTTAACGTGAGCCTTGCCCGCGGAAGACCCTTCCAATGCAGGTTGAACGAAATGGGACCGCCAATTGCGATAAAGAAGCACGCTCCCCCGAAAAGCGCCACGATCATAAACGCAAGAGGCGTCCAAAGGTACTTGAACACCGGAGACAACATACGGAAGAAGGTCGCCGGAAGGTCCGACAACATGCCCACCAATCCGGCAAAATACAGAGTGGTCATTAGGAGTCTACTCCGATCTCCCTCGATCCACTTTTTCCCCATACCCTAGCTCTTCGGACCAATTTCTTAGTCGCTACTCTCGATACGGGAGAGGTCGGCTAGTCTCGAAAAAACACGGGCGCGCAATTCATCAAGCAATCGCAGCCGGTTGGCTCTAATATTAGGATCGCTGTCCATTACAAGGACCCTATCGAAGAAGCGATCTACCGTCGGACGCAGTTTGGCTAGCAAAAGGAATGCCTCCTCGAACGCACCTGCCTTTTCAAGGCTCTCCATAGCCGCCCTGGACGCGCGGTATTCATTGTACAGATCCAGCTCGGGGCCCTCTGTCAATAGCGACTCATCAACGTGCATCTGATGACCCCGATCTTCCAGGGCGGCCGATTTATCCAGTATGTTCCTAGTTCGCTTGGCAGCGATGGCTAAGGCAACGAAGTCTTCCTCGTCTCGAACCTTCTCAAGGGCTTTCCCACGCGCCAACGCTTCCCACGGCAGACACCAAGCCTTAAACCCGCGCACCACCGCGCGAACGGTGTCATACCGAAGACCTGCGAAGGATTCGAGGTAATACTCCGTGCGCTCCCGCAGAAACCCAGCCAGGCGCTCCAATAAATTCTCCGCCGGCGGCAAGCCCAAGTCCTTCCCCACCACAGCTTCCAGTAAAGCCAGCAGATCAATCTCCGGCAAGACTTCCACGGCAATTTTAACGATTCCATTCCCTGCCCTGCGCAAGCCGAAGGGATCGCTCGATCCTGTCGGCTCGAGTCCCGCACGAAATCCCGCCACCACGCTGTCCAGCTTGTCCGCGAGCGACACAACGGCGCCCACCGCGCTGCGTGGACAGTCGCCTTCAACGTTCAGGGGCTTGTAGTGGTCGTAGATGGCGTCTGCCACCTCCACAGGCTCGCCCTGAGCGAGTGCATAAAGCCCGCCGACGATGCCCTGCAACTCCGGAAACTCTCCCACCATTTGGGTGGTCAAATCGCATTTTGACAAGCGAACGGCGACGAGCGCGTGATCCCGGCCGCCCGCGGCAAGTTTACCCTGCCCCTCAAGCTGCGAGCAGATTTCCCGCGCGATCGCTTCCATGCGCCGGACTTTGTCCGCATAGCTGCCGAGCTTTGCCTGGTAAGTCACCCGCTCCAGGATCTCCAGGCGGTCCAACAACGGCCGCTTCTGGTCAGCCTTCCAAAAGAATTCGGCATCGGAAAAACGGGCTGTAAGGACCCTCTCATGTCCCTGGCGGATGAATCCCTCCGGGTCGCTATCAACGTTCATCACGGCGATGAACTTGGGCTGAAGATTGCCATCCTCCACGGCAAAGTATTTCTGGTGGTCGCGCATGACGGTCACCAGGATTTCTCTTGGCAGAAACAGGAAACGCCGGTCGAAGCCTCCCAGGATGGCCCGCGGCCACTCGGTTGAATTGACCACCCAATCTTCGAGCGCCGCGTCATCCACGGCCCTGAGGCCCCGGTCCTCAAGTAACACTTTAATATCGTTCCTGACCCGCTCCCGGCGGATTTTGGGATCGAGTTCCACCTGATGTTCGCGAAGCTTTCTTAAGTATTCTTCAAAGCCATGCGTTCGGATCCTTGCCGCCCCAGCCACTCGGTGCCCGTAAGTGTAGTTCCGCGCCACCACGCCGGCAATCTCAAACGGAACAACCCGCGACCGCGTCCCTTCCCCGAGCAACGCCAGGAGCCAGCGGATCGGCCGAATAAACCGCGGACCGGTTTTGGAAGTCCAATACATGCTCTTGGGAAAGCTGATTCCCAGGATAACCTCGGGCAACTTCTCCGCCAGAAGCTCACGCGCAAAACGCCCGCGGACCAACCTGCGAACTGCCAAGTAGAGACCTTTGGGCGTTTCAATGCGAACCATGCGCTCGATGGCGACGCCGTTCTTTTGCGCAAAGCTTTCCGCGGCACGCGTGGGCTTTCCCTGCTCGTCAAAGGCCACCTTGACGGGCGGGCCCACGATCTCCACAGTTTCGTCAGGCTGCCGGAACAAGACCTCAGGGACCAAGGCCACCAGCCGTCTGGGAGTTGAAAAGGTTTTAATGGAACTTGCCCCCGCGGGCAGCAGGCGGAGGTTGCTCAGAGCGCCTTGCAGCCGCTCTCCCAGGCTCCGCTCGGCCGCGGCGAGGAAGCGGGCCGGGATCTCCTCAGCACCAACCTCCAGCAACAGAGGCTCATAGCGAACTGTTTCCAAAACCTTCAAGCGGACTCAACCTCCTGAACAGCGGTGCTCTGATCGAGATAAACCTGCGCCACCCCGGTAGCCAGCTTTCGAATGCGGGCAATCAGCGCCACGCGCTCCGTAACGCTGATCGCTCCTCGGGCGTCCAGAATGTTGAAGAGGTGCGAGCACTTCAGGCAGAACTCATAAACCTTGCGCAGGGGAAAGCGAACCATGGCCTGAGCGTCCTTCGACTTAAAGTAATAATTTAATAGGCGCGTCGCTTCCTTCTCATGGGTCTCAAACAACAGGCGTGTGTCCTCGGGCGATGCAAACTCAAAGTCATAAAGAGATAGCTCAAACTCCTCAGTGCGCCTTAAGTCTCCATAAGTCAATGCATTATTCCATTTAACCTCATATACATCATTAACATTTTGAAGGAACGCCGCAATCCTCTCCAGCCCGTAGGTCAACTCGACCGATATAGGGTCGAGATCAACTCCACCCGATTGCTGGAAATAAGTAAATTGGGTGATTTCCAGGCCGTCCAACATGACCTGCCAGCCCATTCCCCAGGCGCCCAGCGTGGGAGCTTCCCAGTTGTCCTCTTCAAACCGTATGTCGTGGTGACGAAAATCGATTCCGATATCGTGCAGACTTTGCAAATAAACATCCTGAACATTTGCAGGCGGAGGCTTCAAAATAACTTGCATCTGGGTGTGTTTCAGGAGCCGGTTGGGGTTCTCGCCGTACCGGCCATCGGCAGGGCGGCGGGAGGGTTGAACATAAGCTACTTTCCAGGATTCCGGCCCCAGCACGCGGAAGAAAGTCTCCGGGCACATGGTTCCCGCGCCAACCTCAAGGTCGTAAGGAAGCGCCAGCACTGCGCCCTGCCCTGCCCAGAAGTTGCCCAGCCTGGCAATCATTTCCTGGAAGGTCAGGCCGCCAGATCCTGCCGTCTTGTTGGATTTCTTTTGTGCCGCCATATCGATGTAATAGAAAGCTCCGTTCCCAGCTTATGGCTCTCCGGCCAGCCTAAACCTCTTCAGCGAGCAGCGGGCGCGTCGCGAGCTTCCTTTCAAGGTGCGACTCGATAACCTGTTCCAGCAAAAGCCGCAACTCCCTGCCGCCCGCAGGCGCCTTCTTCGTCTGAAGCCACTGCTCGATGCGAGCGGAGCGAAATTCCCCGATGAGAGCAAGAGCCTGCGCCGAAACCTGCTCACCGCCTCCGCCCGGCCGGCAACCGGAACACAGCAAGGCTCCGCTGCCAGCATCGTAAAACCCCGCCTGCCCTGCAAAGGCTCGCTGGCACCTCATGCAGCGACTGAGGTCAGGAAGGAAGCCTCCCAGCCGCAGCAGCCAGTAATCGAAAAACAAAAGCGACCGATTGACTTCTCCGAAGTTCTTCAGCGCTCTCAGCACCGCCAGAAGCAGCCGAAAGGCGCGCTCATTCAGCTCGCGCTCAGGCAGAAAGCGCTCCGTTACCTCAGCCAAATACTGTGCCGCCACCTGGATGCGATAATCCTTCTGCATTTCGAAGAAGGATTCCAGCACCTCGGCCGAGCCGATCCGTTGCAAGTCCCGGCCTTCGCGGTCATAAACCCACAGGCGAATATAGCTCAAAGGCTCCAGCGCCGAGCCAAACCGGCTCCGCCGGCTCAAGGCCCCCTTCGCGACCGCCCGCACCCGGCCCAACTGCCGCGCCAGAAGCGATACGATCTTGTCGCCTTCCCCCAAGCGATGCGTTCTTAAAACAATAGCTTCGGTTTCAACAAGGGGCATTTCAAGCCGCAATGTCGGCGCGCCGACAAACCTATTAAATTAGCATAACCCGCGAACGATCCCAAGAACAATTCCCATCGAGCTCCAGCCAAAGCCGCCAACAAAGACCTCGGCAACCCAAACCGCAAAGCCAAACTGCCTGAAGTTTCCGGGTAAGTGCGGAAAGGCCCCCTGCCCCAAAACCATCTGCGCACCTTTAACGCCGCGCAGCACTCGGGCACCTGGAAGCCCGCAAGCTGTGGATAACAGTGTGGATTATGTGCAAATATTATTATGTTAACCACGAGCGCGTACCTTAAATATTATCAGACGTACCTGTGGAAAAGCTTCCCTGCCCTGCCCCGCGCCGTTTCCCTAAATCGATTTTTGTCCGCCGCAGGGTTGCCGTACTGCGAGGCTATGAATTGTAGATTGCCGCCCGCTCTGCTATGCGGAATTTCTGGCGGCAAGCGCCGGGAATTTTCGATTTTGCCGTTCAAGCTTTTGGTGCCGATACCCGATCAAGTTATTAGGAGTAGTCGCGATGGTGGGGAGAAAGGATGCTCCGTGGTAAGGCGCTATGACCGATCCTATTCACAACTTCCCCTGGAATTGATCGCCACGTCACGCAAAGAGAGGAGCGAGCAACCCGGAAGGGCAATAGATGTCTCAAAGGGCGGCTTGAGGGTTCAAACGCGGTGCTCTCTGATTCCCGGCGAGGAGGTCGATGTTTTCCTGAGGGGAGTACCCAAGCCTTATGCTTTCTGCCGGGTCGTTTGGGCACACATGTGGCAGGGAAACCAGATCGCCGAGGCAGGGCTTCAAATCCTGGAGGATTCCCCGCCTGTGCAGGATCCCGTCAACGATTTCGCTGATGAGCTGCGTCACGCTTACCACAACCCGGCGGGATCGGCTAAGGGTTCCCACATAACGGAAATTGACATATCGGCACATTCCGCTTAGGATATTTTCCGGCTGCGAGTGGTGATTTCTGCAAGGACGCAGCTTGGATTATGGATCTGATCGCCTATTCAGCCATGTCGCCGGGAGCTTTCATTTCCCTCAGAGCGGGGGTTCTTATTCCCCTAGCGCTGGCGTGCATGGTTCTGATTGTTCTCATCCCTTCTGCAGCATGGCGCGGGAAGTTTAGCGTGCCGATTTATGCGCTCCTGGCCTTGGCGTCGGGCACGCTTGCTTTTGCCGCAGGCACTCTTGCCGGGGCTCGGACGGTCCGCGGCACACCGCTCGGGGTGGTCATCTCCATCCTTTTTTTCCTGCTGATCGCAGCGGGCTTCGGCTGCTTCTTGAGCATGCTCTTCTATCGCCCTCCGCGGGAAGACAACGAGTCAACTCCGGCAGGCGATGATAGTAGACCTTCCACCGACTCACCCGGCGAGCCTGATCGTTGATTGCATATCACTGATCTCCGGCTACAGATTCCCCAACCTCAAGAAACGACCGGTAACGATCCCGCCGGTTAATCGCTGGTTCGAACAGACCCGCTCGACTGCCGGAGGCCGGCGCCTGAATCCTCCCAAACCATCCGAAACCTGAAGCTAGTGTTGCGTTCGGCAAATTGTATTACTTATACGGAAGGACCCATTTGTTGTAGCGCCGGGCTTTACGCCCGGCATACCGCCCTGAAGGGCGGCGCTACAGGTAAACGTATTTTCCAAACGCAACACTAGTTTCTTTAAGATCGTCGCCTCCATTCCCGATAGAAGGTGGCCGACTGAATCCCCTTGACGAGACGCCAAGTCTCATTCAAACTACGCTGCCATCAGCTCCCTGGGCGTTTATTTACCTATTTCACAAAGGAGATACCGGTATGCCGAAAGAATTTAAAGAGTTTGCGATGCGCGGCAATGTGCTTGACATGGCTATCGGGATCATCTTGGGTGCAGCTTTTGGGAAGGTGATTACGTCCCTGGTATCGGAGATCCTCATGCCTCCCATTGGAATGCTGCTCGGTCATGTCGATTTTTCCAGTTTTTTCATCAACCTCTCTCGAACCCACTATGCTTCTATGGCAGACGCCAAAAAGGCCCGCGCCCGTCCCGGCCGCGCCCGAGTCAAAAGAATGTCCCTTTTGCGTGTCCAGCATTCCGCTGAAGGCGACGCGCTGCCCGCACTGCACTTCGGAACTCAAGGCAGCCTGAGGAAGAAGGGAAGCGAGATGCCTTGCTTCCCTTCCCCTTCTTCCACCAGGGATGCAGCGGCTTAGCGCTGCTGCCACGGGATCGACTCGTTCCTAAAGCTTTACATTGCCGTTTCGCGGCCGGGCCGGCAGGAGAGGCCGCGGGGACACGAGCCTCAAGTGTTACTTGAAGCGCATCACCTCTTTGAATAGGTGCGCCGTGGACACCATGCCCTCCACCCACCATACAGGAACCCAAGGTTGTACTTTAGGAAAAGAAGCGCGGTCGCTAAGCGCACCGGAGCGCAGCCGGCAAGCTCACCCGGACCCGCCCGTCTCAGCACCAAGCCGGCGGTAGAGTTCAATTGTGTCCTCTACCATACGCTCAACGCTAAAGCGCTGCTTGATGGTCTCGTGCGCGGCAGCTCCGAGCTTTGATGGGAGCGAAGCGTCACCGAGCAGACGCAGAACCGCGGCGGCAATGGCGCCGGGGTCAGGCGCGGGAACAAGGAGGCCGTTTTGTCCGTCTTCGATAACTTCCGGCACGGCGCCCCGCGCGATGGCCACGACCGGCAGGCCGTACGACATGGCTCGGAGAAGGGAGCTGCCCAGAGGCTCCGCAAGGGAAGGAAAAACAAAGACGTCCAAGGCTTGATAAGCCTGCTCGATATCGTCCACGACCCCTGCAAACTGCACCGACGCCGCCACTCCCAGGTCGCGGGCCAGTTGTTCCAGGCGGGTCCGGCAAGGCCCGTCACCCGCCAGGAGAAGGTGGGCATTCGGGTATCTTTCCTGCACCAGGGGTAAGGCCCGGATCAGAAACTCCTGGCCCTTCTCCGGCAAGAGATAGCCGACGCAACCAAGCAACGGAAGGCCGATGTTCCAGCGTCGGCGCGCCCGGAGGCGCTCCTCGCGTCCAGGCAAGGGCGGCAGTTCGACGCCGTCATAGATGACCTCAACTTGATCGCTTCCGAAGCCCGCCGCGATCACACTCGCTTCTACAAAGCGGGAGACGGCCACAATTCGATGCACATGACGGTACCGGGCGCGTGCAAACGGATTTTGCGCTATGGGATAGGCCACGCGCCGGGCAGCCACAAGGCGAGCGCCACGGTGCGCGCCCGCAAGCCAAGCAGGCGTCAGCCCGTGAGCGTCATGGCTGTGGACAACCTCAAACCGTGCCTGCAATTTTCTTAGGGCGAGCGCTGCCTGGAGCCGCGGCGCAAAGCGCCCGACAGCATGCACGCGAATGCCCTCCGATTGGGCCCGCCGGGCCAGGGGAGAGTCTCGGAGCGCAACCAGTTCCGCGACGTGGGCGCGCGACCGCAACCCCAGCATCAGATCGAGCGCCTGGTGCTGTCCGCCGCGCCATTGACCGCCGAGATCCACATGCAACGTGATCAATACGTTTCCTTTGCCGTTGTTGTTTTTCACGATAAATGATTCACGAAAGCAAAAGCTGAAGATACCTGAGGAAGAACCTTTAACGCAACCGGCTCCATGATGCCGGTCGCTGCCCGCACCGCTCGCCGCAGCCGCCCCGCGTCTGACAGAAGATAACGCGGCGGGCCGGTTCAAGTGATCCCCAAATCTCTCTGTTCGTGTTTCCGGGGGAAAAGCTAAGGGTGAGCTTCTGCGGTGAAACAAAAAAGAAATGTTTAATCGGGGCGCCCAGATTTGAACTGGGGACCTCTTGGTCCCGAAATAAGTCCAACCTATCTAAGCCCCGTGTTTTCAACGTCCCTTCAGCCAATTTTTCAGCCTTCTAGAGGGGGTTTTGTGCCCGTTCTGTGCCCATCGGCGCTTGGGCGATTACCCAAGAGGTCAAAATGAGCCGCGAATTTTCAGTACGTGTGTCCCCGGAGTTGGCCCAATGGGTTCGTTCTCAAGGCGCATCACCAACGCGGGTGCTCGCGGGCATTCTTCGCGCCGTCCAAGACGGGCGGCTCACTCTCAAGAGCCGTGACCCTGGTCCCGGCACTGAACGTTTCACAGTGCGTGTTCCTAAATGGGCTTTGCCGTATGTCCGGGAAGCTGGGCATTCCCATAAGCCTTTGGTTGCTATCCGTCGGATTTTTCAGGCCGGGTTTGAGTTGAGTAAGGCTCCGTCTTTGGATGCCCCGAAGGTGGTACGTTCCAGGGGATACCAAGAGTCGAGGGCGACCGAGAAAATCGTTCCTGTGCCCAATGCGGGCCAAATTCAGCCCCGTTTTCAAGCTCTCCCTATCGCGGCTCGCTCAGACCGGCTTTCCGGGCCATCCCTGAAGCTTTCCCGTCGCCCTAGGAAGGTTAGTTGGCGCACGCTTGACGGGCAGATCATTGAAGTGAAAGCCTCCCCGCCGGTCGGCCCTGGTCGGCATTTAGAGCCGGTAGCAACGGTGCTTCGAGAACGTGGGGTCGTGGTTTTTGGAGCACCCGGCATTCGGTGGCCGGGCTTTGGGTAAGTTGGTAGTGAAATCTTAATTGGAGGAAAACATGGAAAGTAAACAGGAAGTGAAACCGGAAGTTCAACCTTACAGGGGCCAAGACCGGCGGCGTCCCGAAAATGCCCAGCTTCGGCTGGCGGTCGAGGCACGTCTGATTGCGATTCGTAGGCAGCGGGAACTTGACGCTGAAGCGGAGAAAGAATCAGACAAGCACAAAGAGGCAGACCGGGACTTTCTAAACCTGATCTAAGGACTGCGCCAAGTCGCGCGATAAGACGCGGATTTTTAGTCGCGCTCCGGCATCATGGAGTTATACCTGTGTATCTGCAAGTGTATGATCGGCCCGACTACATGCGCGATAGAGTCGCGCCATTTTGGGCGGAGAAATCGTGTGCGAAAACGGTCTTTTAACGACTTAAAACGGGAAACTCTGGCGCTGTTCGAAGCCAGTCCTGAAGGGTTGCAGCCCCAAGCCTACGCTCGGCAGATCGGCAAGGTCCCGGCACGAGCAGCTTATTCGTATTTGAAGAGGGCTTGGAGGTATGGCCTGCTACTCAGGCGGGAACGGCCCGTCTGCTACCGAATCAGTCAGCGTGGCCGGGAGCGATTAGCTTGGCTCCGGCGACAGATTACGTAGCAGTTTCCTTCCGAGTATTCTCTCTTATTTCTTGTTTTGATATTTGCTTCTTTCCTACCCCATTTGAGATTTAAGTGTAGATCGAGTATGCTCCCGCGAGAGAGGGTTCGGTTTTTCTCTTCGTCTAGGATGTCAAGCTACAGGCAGAGGAGGGTCTTAGAATGCAAATTGGCCTATTTCCGCGTTCCGGTTTCCGTCACGCTTTATTTGTAATCACGACATTGCTCATCTTAGCTTTCATCCCCAAGGGGAGCTTTGCGCAGACATCTTCCACTGTTGCGGCGATCCCGCGATCTGAGGGGCCGATGCACGCCTTTCCCTTGACGCTGTTTCAATCTGCGCCCCGTATGGCGCAAGAGGCTTCCACACTTGGAACTCGACCACAGAAGAATCCAAAGCTCAGCACGCTCTTAGCAGACCTTGCGCGTGCTATAACCCAGCAACCAGGGCCAGTTGCCAAAGAGCAACGGATTGCTCCCCCGCCCGGCTTTTCGATTACGACACTGCCGAAATCAGTCCGGGATGCGGTTCAGGCTCGCATTATGCGCATTAACAAGAATGCGGAAGTCCAGGTTTACATCGAGGTCTCTGAAATCACCGATCAAAACCTTAATGCTTTGCGCGGGCTTGGAGTCACCGTGCAGATTGTGGGAGAACCAAAGCCCGATAAGACTAAGAAGGAGGTTCTCTCATACGTTCCTACGGTTCAGGGGCTTCTGCCTGTGAGCATGATCGAGCAAGTGACGGCGCTGCCCTTTGTCCGATATATCCGCTTGCCCGATTATGGGTTCACAAATACGGGGTCAGTGGACACCGAGGGCGATGCCATACTGAAGGCCGACCAGGTACGTTCCACGCTTGGCGTGGACGGCACGGGCGTCCGCGTCGGGGTTATTTCGGATGGCATCAACGGTATATTCGCCACTGGATGCACCACATGTGGACCTACGAGCGCAACCCCAAGTCCAATCTCGACTGGCGATCTTCCCAATGCAACCGGGACACGGAACGCCAGTGGGACTCTGACTTCCGTGAGCGGGGGAATTACCGCTCAGTCCTTCAGGTCGGACGGCAACCTTGAAAACCACAACCCCGCGTGTACTACTGAACCTGGAAACGGGGCCGAGGGGACTGCCATGCTGGAAATCGTCCATGACCTTGCCCCTGGCGCAAAGCTGTCCTTTGCTAACGGCGACACAAGTCTAGCATTTCAACAGGCCGTCAATTGGGTTGCAGCCAATGCGGATGTTGGCGTCGATGACGAATCATTCTTTAACATGGCACCAATGGGTCCCGATGTAGGAGCCTACGATGGGACTAGCTCCGTCTCTCTGAACACCGCTGCCGATCTGAACGACAGCGCGAATCCTCTCCGTGCCTATTTGACCGCTGTCGCAAACGACGCCCGCATTCACTACGCGGGGCAGTACGTGGACTCCGGCACCGATGGGACAGCTTACGTGGGCTATCCAGGTGACTTGCATTTATTTCAGCCTACCGCGACCACTTCTGACATCTTGGGGTGGGGCGCGTCCCTCGCAGACGGAATAGACCTGCCCGCCGGAGCAAATGTAATTATTCAGCTAACCTGGAACGATCCGTTCGGCGCGTCAAGCAATGACTATGACCTTTTCTTGGTGCAGCGCAGTACGGGGGCAGTGGTCGCCTCTAGCATTGACCCTCAGACGGGCACGCAGGACCCTGTTGAATCTCTCAGCTTCATTAACAGCACCGGCGCTCAAGACTTTTTCTACATCTATATTCAGAACTCGCAAAACCTTGCGGCTCCACGCACCTTCGATATGTTCGTGCGGTCAAACCCTTGCGCTGGGCCGGGGCCAATTCCATTCGGGCCGAACGGTGAAAACCACAACTACAACACAGTTGCCAGCAGCGTGCCCGCCGAGTCAGATGCCGGGGGTTCGCCGGTGAGCGTGATCTCAGTCGGCGCTGCCAATTGGCAGACGCCCGATACCATTGAGGCTTACAGCAGCAATGGTCCCACACTCGACGGGCGACTGAAACCTGACGTGACGGGAGTCGATGGCGTTTCGATCACGGGTGCGGGAGGGTTTGGGAATTCGCCCCCTGGAACGTCGCCGCAGACCTTCTTCGGCACTTCGGCTGCGGCTCCGCACGGGGCAGGAGTCGCTGCACTGCTTTTGCAGGCAGCCCCATGCCTGCTGAATGGCTCGCAAGGGGCGCTGGCAGACGCGACCGCTCGCACGGACCTACGCAACCTCATTCTGAACAACGCCGTAGACCTTGGAACCTCCGGCCCCGATGACGTGTACGGCTACGGTCGGATCGACGCTCTGGCAGCCGCAAGTGCGACTATTCCGACAGCCAAGGCGGGGTCAAACCAGATTGTGAATGGCACGGGGGCGAGCGGCGCAAGCGTGACTTTGAATGGTAGCGGGTCATCTGTGCCCCTCGCTTGCCCTCTTACTTTCAGTTGGACGGGTACCTGCGGGAATGCCAGCGGGGTCAGCCCCACCGCAACTTGCCCGTTCGGAACCAATAATGAGGGCCTCACAGTCACAGATAATGGCGTGACCATCTCTCAGGAGAGTAGCGTCCAGATCACCGTAACGAACTTTAAGGTTAGCCCCTCTCCGTCGAGCGCCAGTACGAGCCCTGGTCAGTCCGCAACGTACACGTTGAGCATCAGCCCCCAATATGGTGCGTTTACCAATGCAGTTTCGTTGGCTTGTTCCAACCTTCCGTCTCGCTCCGCCTGTTCGTTTTCCCCTAGCTCAGTCACTCCAGGCAGCGCCGGCACGACCTCAAAGCTAACCATTTCTACGACAGCCCCCTCCGCAGTGTTCAAGGTTCCGTTTGACCCGCCGCCCGCTTACGGACTTTGGATTAGCTTCATGGCGCTTTGTCTGCTTAGTCTGGTGGTTTTGCGGAGGTCCGCGAAGGGACGCGCCGCTACACTTTATTTGGCAGGAATTTTCTTCGTCCTCATCGTCGCGCTGCAAGTGGCGTGCGGTGGAGGCGGGGGTGGGACGGGAGGCGGCCCCACGAATCCTGGAACACCGGCGGGCACCTACACCATTACAGTTAGTGGGACAGCCGGTTCGCTAACCAACTCCGTGCCGGTCACTCTGACGGTGCAATGAAAAAACTGCGCTCCTTGTAACGCGCCTGGGGATTTTCGCAAAATCGACTTCCGGTATCATAGCGTTTTCCCCTTCCTTTCGGACCTTATGGGTCTAACTGCGTCGGCCCGCTTAGACCTCTTGTCTGTGAAGCACCTTGCGTTTTTCCCAGACTCTTTTAATTGTTCTGGCGCTTAGTTTTTTTCCACTTGCTTCAAAGATCCTCGCCGTTTCCTCGAAAGCCTGGGGGAGCGTTTTCCCTTGCCCGTGCATCAGGGCCACCTGTGCGATGGCTTCTCGTTGCTGGCTTATATCGAGTAGACTGCCACGCCCTGGCCCTCCGCGTCGGCGTAGCTTCTTTTTCATTTCATTCATTCCTTTCCGAAGTATGGTTGGCATCTGAGGTGTCGCCTCTCTCAGCCCCTTGATGATTTGTTCGAGGTTCTCTTCCGTCACTCCTTGTTTTAGCTTTTGTCCAAATATCTCATAGAACTGATAGGCAATTACTGTGGGGAGTGCTATTTCTTTTTTGTAGCGCGAGGGGTTGGCGCATAGCTTCTGAAATTGCTTTTTGACTTCTTCCGGTTTCCCAAGACCGATTTCTGAAGCGGCATCGGTCAGTGCCTCCATGATTCGGTTCTCTGCTTCCTTCCGAGCGAGTTTTCGCCTTGCCATTGTGCTTATTCCTTTCTGGGGCCAAAAAGATGCTGGCGTCATTATGGTCCCAGTGCGGCCACTTTGTCAAATTGGTTCTAATAGGACCGAATGTAAAAACAGTTGCAGTCCTGAATTTGGCTATGAAATATTCAACCTATGGCCCGAAGGCATCATTTGACGTTGCGGGAACGGATCGAGGGGACCGAGAAAGCAATTCGTTCGCTCTACACGCCGGATCAACTCCGGCCTGGATTGCGCCGCTATTTGCGGCGGCTGCGAAAGGGGCTTCGGCGAAGAGATCGACGTTAAATGAAAGGCCCGCGCTGACAGGACGCGGGCCGGGAAACTTCGATAGGCTTTTGCTTGGACAGTTACAGCCTACCAAGTTTTTCCCGAAGAAGCAACAAGTTTTGGGCGCTGTGGCGCTAACTCAGGCAACGTCGCGGATGGCACCCTGACGACCTGTGACCCCTTAGACGGCTGACAGCGCCCACCAGAGTTTGCGCCCTGGGCAGCCGGTTAGGGAAAAAAGGGGTGCCCAGGAAGGGGTGTTGGGGAAACCCTGGGTTTTCCCACGCAGGCGGAGCGAACGCGGCGCATTGCCCTTTTTACTTGTCAGAAACGAATAAGTGAAAATGAACACTACTCAGGCTGAAGACAACAAGCTGATGACGGGGGCGATGTCCGAATCCTTTCGCTTGGAATCGCCAGTCGCTCCTAGTACCGCAACGGAAGAGGGGAGCCGTGCTTCATTTCCAGGATTAAAGAGACTAGACCCCCGTCGTTATGGCCGAGATTGGTACGGGGTTCCTTCCGGCTATTCGGTGGCCGATATTCTCTCTCAGCATGTGCCTGAGCCTACGAAGCTTCAGCAGGTGGCTGATGATTCATCTCCCGAAGAGCCGTTTTCGCTTAGGAGCTTTGAAGACCCTGAATGGGACTACTTGGGCGAGCGCGGGCAAACATCAAAGCTGCTCTTCGAAGCGGGCTTGAAGTCAAAGGCGCATCGTTACGCGCAGTGCTATCGAACGGCTATTCCGTATGACTGCCAGGACAGTTCTTGCCGTAGCAAGTTCTTTGCCCGCTACCATTGTGATTGCCGATTTTGTAAATACTGCGGACCGCTGTTATTCAACCAGTTAAGGGACCGATATTCTGTTCCGATTTCGCGCTTCTTGAAAAATCGGGAATCTCACTTAGGCTGCACGCTCGCTCGGTTGAATTTCACAATGAAGAGTGACGGGCATGTGCCCACTCAGGTAGAGATTAAAGCTTTTAACCGTGCCATCCGGCGAACCCTGAAGAAAGCCGTGCCCCGTGACGGCTCAAGGAAGGTAGCTTATGGAGTTCTCTGGTCGGATGAATTTGGATATGAAAAGCGCGGACGCCGGAAGAATCGCACGGCGAAAGGTTTGAACCTTCACGCCCATGCACTTTATTACGGGCCGGTCCTTGATTGGTACAGGGTGCGGGATGCCTGGGTAGAATCTCTGAAGCGTGAGGGGTTGGAAGGCCAAGGTTTCTGGGCTACGTTCCTGAAAGGTTGGAAGCGGAATCCTGGGCCTGCCGTTAAGCATGTCTTATCTCACATGTTGAAATACATCTCCAAGATTCCGGCGGAAACTCCCGAAAGAATCGCAGCTCTGGAAACCGCTTTCAATGGTGTGCGGCGCGTCCACGCTGGCGGGTTTTTCTACAAGCTGGCCAAAGGCGATGACCATTTGCAAGAAGCCCCTTTCGTTTGCCCCGATTGCGGCGGGCGACTGGGCCGCGCCGATGGGTGCAAGCCTTGGGAAACTTTCCCGGTTGGTTTTTTAGAAATGGAAGGACGGCGTGATCTTGCCGAGGCAAGGCGTATCAAGGACCGCGATTTTCCGGCAAAGGTCGAAGCCGCGCTTAGATTGTACGGGGGTGATCCATGAGCTTCTTTCTAAAACTTGGCGTTGATCCTGAAGAACAAGAAATTGGGATCGTGAATGGCTGGCGATATGTGATCCGTTCTCCCGGTGAGGGGGAAGTGTTCTCGGTTCTGCGGGAAAATGTGAGCCTCCCAGATTATGAAAGCCGTTTGGAATTTATCCGGGGGTGCTTTTCCGAGAAAGAAGCGCAGCGGGTAGCCGCTTCGCACATGAATCTCTGTGCCAAGGGGAATAGTCGGGTTCCGCCACCGGTAGCTTTTACGAGTAAGTGATGCAACCAAGCTCTGATATAATCCGGTTGGCAGAAGGGACGGTGCAAAACACGGGAGAAAGGAGTTTGCCCGTGGCCCGTCCGCGTTACCAACGGGGTTATGTCAGAAAGAGGGGTATGAGTTACGAATTACGCTACCGGGAAGATTTCATCGAAGCCAACGGAAGGTTGAAGCGGCGGCATCGGTCGGTCGTCCTGGGTGCCTTTAAGAACAAGAAGGAAGCTCAGCGGAAGGCTGAAGTTTTTCTCCGTCCGCTGAATCAAGGGGCGTGCCGTCCGCAGCTTGATGTCACCCTAGAGGATTTCTGGACGCGATATTTCGAGCCGGAGATTTTGCCCATGTTCAAGCTCTCCACTCGCCAGCTTTACCGATCACTGACAGAGAGACACTTCGTCCCTTACTTCGGCGTGCGAAAGCTTCATGAGATTCCGCGACTGGAAGTCCAGCGTTTTATCACTCTGAAGCGCGGCGAAGGGTACGCTACCAAGACCCTGGAGCATCTGCGAAACTTGCTGAGCCGGTTATTTCAGACAGCGGTCGATTGGGGAATGCTCCAGGAGAATCCCGCACGCGGCCTGAAGCTTCCCCCTAGGGAGCCAAGGCGGGAAGTTCACATCTTAAGTGCCGAAGGAATCCAAAGGCTTTTAGGAGCCTTGCCGGAACCTTCGCGCACTATTTTTGCGCTCGGCATCGTTACCGGGCTGAGGATCGGAGAATTGCTCGGCTTGAAAATCGACGATGTTGATTTAACGGGCGCAACCTTGCACGTCCGGCGCGCCTTCTATCGGGGCGAGGTTGGCAGTCCTAAAACGCGGCGTGGTGAGCGGTCCATACCCCTTGCCTCTCACGTTGTCGGATTGCTCATGCATTATCTTGGGGGCCGCACGGTTCAATCGGAATGGCTGTTTTCGAGCAAGGCCGGAACTCCCCTGAACGACCGGAACTTGATGCGGCGGCAAGTGGAGCCGGTGTGCAAGGCTTTGGGCATCCCGCACTTCGGCTGGCATTCTCTCCGTCATACGTTCCGAACGATGGCGGCAAACCGGGGAATCCAGCCGGAACTGGTCCGCGCTATACTCGGACATGAGAGCCTGGAAACAACGATGATCTACATGCACCGGGTAGATAGCGCGGAGCGGGAAGCGGTCGAGAAAGTCGGAGAAGTTTTGTGCCCGTCTGTGCCCAATATTACAAAGTTAGTTGCGGGCACGAAAAGTGTAATTCAATGAAAGTAAATAGGAAAAGATGGTCGGGGCGCCCAGATTTGAACTGGGGACCTCTTGGTCCCGAACCAAGCGCGCTACCAGGCTACGCCACGCCCCGAGAAGATTGCTACTTGCTAAGACCCTCGCGTGCCACAGATGCCTGGGTTCGGCCCGAAGGGTCCAATTCAGCCGGTATCCACTTGCGATCCCGCTTCTCTCAACTAAATTGTAATATTAGCACACCTTCACCCTCCTGATTCCCCTGCCGCGTGGTTTTGGGGCCAGCGGGAGGGGTCTCCGCAAAACAAGGGCTTTGTTTGGATGGCATAAAATGGCTGGTCGGAACGGCCGGATTTAAACCGGCGCCCCCTTGCACCCCCCTTAAAATTGAGTCCATCGCTTCACGCATCAGCAGACAAGCCAAGGCGCGTTTGCGCACTCATCGGCTACCCGAAGCATCGCGATTTCCGCCGTCTCCATGCTGGTCATGGTCATTTATGAAGAGCGGGCCCCGCCGCATTCTGAGCCCTCATAATCGCGAGCGGAACCCGCGCGAACGCAACTTCATCGGCGGCTGGATCGAGCACGTTCACCTGCATCCAGTAGCGGCCCGGAGGAAACTTGGCAAGGGGGATCTCGGTGAAGTAGGATGCCGTGCCGGCGCCCGATTTGCCCGAGGTTGCCGGGTAAGGTCCTGCTTCGGAGATCTGCACGCCATTCCGGAAGAAAATGACCGCCACCGACGGCGGGACCGCTTTCCCGGAACGCTTGGCGTTCTTGCCGGACGATTCCGGCTTGCCTCCGTAAGACTGGAGATAGACATAGAGATTCTGGTTGGCGCGAAACACGCGCGTCACGCTCGGCAGGACCGCATGGGACCCGGAATCGAGCGGATTGACCTCCGCGGTCATGGCCCAGGGACCGCGCTGCGGCCGGGTTGGCGGCTTCCTCGAAAGCTCGTTGGAGACAACGACGGAGCTCAGTTCAAGCCGCGTCCTGTTGACCGAAGGAAGCACCAGTTGTTTTTCAAACGTGCCTATCTTTCCGGTCAGATTTTCACGCGCCACGACCTTCAGCTTGTAAGCGCCGGGGGGCAGCACAATTCCCCCTTCGTACAGGATGTTGCCCTGCAGGACTTTCTCATACGTGGAGGCGTTCAGCTTGACGGGCAGCGTGTCACGCAGCCCGCCCGCCACCTTGCCGTGGGAATCCGTGGCGCGCCAGGCAAAGTCGAATTGAGTCTGGTGGTCCGCCGAGTGCTGATGAAAAGGAATCGAGGAGCCCGGAATTTTGGCCGCGAGAACGACGTAATAATGGCCGTCGGCCTGCAAAAAGTAGGCGGTTTCTACCGCCAGCGGAAGATCGAGGAACGGAGCCTCCGAATTGAGGGCTTCTTGCAGTTGAAGCTCCTTCTGCTGGCCCGAGGAGTGCCCGAATCCGGCGGGAGCGTAATAGCCCGGGCGGGCTTCCACCTTCAATCCGCGACCCTCCACCACCTCCACGCGAATGCGGCGAAATCTTCCGTCTGCCTTGGTGTTCGACGGAGTGTAGCCGATCAGGTAGTAGCTATTGTTCTCCTTCTGCACGTACTGGAAAACCGGAGCGAAATTGTTCAGGTCGGTGAACATCCGCCCGCCTGTGTCGGTGGCCAGAGTGGAAAGCGTCTCGCGGCTGTTGTGCAGCGAACTGATCTGCGAAGACACGGCGGCGGCGGTGTAAATGGCGGTCCCGGAGGGGCTCGCGGAGGACGCAGCGCCGCCGGGAGGCATCGCCGAGAGCCCCCGCGCGTCCAGCGTGTAGAAGGAGACATCGGCCCGATTCGCCGCGTCAATGGTGGCCTGGATCTGCGCCTCATTATCGACGCCGGTCTGCTCGATGCCGCTCGAAAAATGGATGACCGACTTGCGGCCCGGCACGCTCTTGAGCAGGTCGGCCAGCGACTGCAAGGCCGAGAGCTTTTCATCGGTGTTGAAGATGTTGAACTCGGTCTCATCGGGAGTAAAGGCGTTCCCTGTATCCTGCGTCACGACCGTGTTTCCGAACGCATCCGTGCCGCCGGCCTCGCCCACGCTGCCGTTCGACGCCAGCGTCGAGGACTGGCCGATTGGGATGCGCTTGATCGCCTTCGACAGCACGTCGCGGTCGTTGGTGAAATCCTGAACCACGCGCAGGTCGCTCGAGTAGGTAACGACGGCCACCAGGTCCGCCGGCGTCAGTTGCGTCTTGATGAAATTCTGCGCGGACTGTAAAGCTCGGAACAGGTCCGGAATCTGCATCGACGAAAGATCGAAGAACAAGGCAATCAGCCGATGGTTTTGCACGAGGCTCCGGTACGTCTCCTGAGGAGTCGACTTGGGCAGCGTGCCAAGGTTGACCACCGCCGGCTTGCCGTTCTCGCCGCTCTCCTGCGCGAGCTTCTGGACGTTTTCGAGGTCAAAAGAGTTGATGGTCTGCAGCACCCCGTCTTCGTACACTTTGAAATCGCTTTGCTGGAGGTTCGTTACCGGGTTGCCCTTGTGGTCCGTCACCCGGACATCCACCAGAACCTCGTTGGTGGTGACCTTCAGCATATAGCGCTGCGAGAGATTCTGGTAACCGATCTGGCCGGTGGGCGGCGCAGCGGTTTGCCCCTGGGCCTGCGCGCCCATCCCGGGCCTCGCTGCCACCCCTGCCCAGAGCGCAGCCGCCGCCAAGGCCGCCAGTGTCACGCTCAGGCGCACAGCGCGGCGAGCGGTTTTTTGAAGAATTGAATGCCGCATATCTAACCTCAACCTATGTCCTGCCGGTCCGGCAGAAGCAATCTCTCGCCGGCGGCGCAAGTCGTTCGCATCAGAAACGGAACCTCAGCGAGAGGGTCATCGTTCGCATTGAATTCACCCCCGTAACCCGCCCGAAGGTGTTGCTGTTAACGGTCGTGGACAGGCCCGAGAAATTCACGATGTTGAACGTGTTGGAAGTCGCAAGCCGGAAGTCCGCCGTAAGGTTCTTCTCACGCGAGATCGTGATGAGCCGGTCGAGCGACATATTGAAATCGATCGAAGGCGGTCCCGGAATGGTGTTCCTGCCGGCATTCCCGAATTGCCCCGCAGCCGGCACCGCAAACGCCGCGGTATTGAAATAAAGCAGCGATGATTGCTGGGAAGAAGGAAGCGTCACCGGAAGGCCTGTCGCGTCGGCGCGCAGCCCGCCAAACGGGGCCAAGCCGCTCACGTTGTTGCTGGCGTTGCCCGCAACGAAGGCGGTGTAGGGAAGGCCGGAACTGAACGACGTCATGTCGCTGAATGACCAACGGCTGAGGATGTCCGCGAGCGCGCCGCCATGATTCAGGAACCGCTTGCGGTCGCCAAAGGGCAATTGATAGCGTGCGAAGGCTCGCAGGCTATGAGTCGGGTTAAACCCAGAGAGAGCCCATTCCGCAGCGAGGTCAGAGGGATTTTGAACCGGGGCGAGCGGACTTGCCGCCGCCGCAATGGCTGATCCGGCTCCCAGCCCTCCGGGACCTCCCACCATGAAGAATCGGGTGCTGGCTGCTCCGCCCACGCTGGAAGCGTTATCTTCAGCCTTCGAGTAGGTGTAATTCAGAAAGAAGGAGAAGTCGCGCCGCGAGAAATGCCGCAGGCTCACGCGCAGGCCGTTGTATAGGGACGATGCGCCCGAGGTGTCGTATTCGAACGGCAGCGCGCTCGTTACCAGAGGTTGCCCGGCGCCATTGGCGGCGACGTTCGGCACGAGCAGGAGATTCAAGTGCGTTCCGCGCGTTCCGATATAAGCGACCGACAAGATGTAGGTCTGGCTGAGGTCTTGCTCAAGCATCACGTTCCAGCTTTGGGCGTAGGGAGTGAGGAAATTCGGATCCACGGCGAAAGTGTTGCGCACCGTGCTCGAGCTGAGCGCGGGAAAGCCGTTCGTGAGCGTCAGAATTTGCGCCGGGCTGGTCACCAGAGTGCTCGTGGTGGCAAAAGGCGCCTGGTTTACCAGACCGCTCACCAGATTTTGGTAAACCGACTGGTCGTAGAAAATGCCATAGCCGGCGCGCACCACCAGGCTGTGTGAAATCCAGGGACGGTAGGCAATGCCGACGCGCGGCGCGATGTTCTCCGGGTGTCCCCGAAGCAGCGAAGCAGGCAAAGTTCCCGGATTCTGCCCGGTTACCACCCCGGCCGTCGAGAAACCCTGCCCCAACTCCAAGTCTGAGAGGTGGCCATAGTTTTCCGTAAAGGGCGCCGCATATTCCCAGCGGCCCCCGAGGTTGAGCGTCAAATGGTCCGTCATTCTCCAATCATCCTGCCCGTAAAGATCGTAGCGGGAGGAGCGGAGATAGTTGGCGGGAATGCCAAATCGCTCCGAAGTCGTCTGGGGAAGGCCGAGCAGGAAGTCAGCAAAGTCGTAGCCGGTGCTGGCGATGGGCGTTCCCTGCGCGGTGAAGTTGCTGGTGCCATAACCGGTGAAAGAAAAGCCGCCCTCCGCCTCGGGGTTCGTCAGGGTGTTCAATTGGATTCTTGAAACGTCGCCGCCAAATTCGAAATTGTGCTTGCCGACAGTGTAAGAAACAGAGTCCGAGAAGCGCAGCGTCTGGTTGCGAGTGAGCGAGGGGATTGCGTCGCTCAGGCTGCTAAGGTTGGTAAAGCCGATCGACGGCAGGCCCCAGTCCATGGGATTTTGTGAGATCCCCTGGATGCCCAGGTCGCCCGCAATGTTCTGGCTGAAAGAAAACGGATTGGTCGTGTAAGTCCGCGCCCGGTTGAAATTCACAGCAAAATTGTTCACGGCCTTTGCGCCGAAATTGTGCGTTTCGGTCAGGCTGACATTCTGCATCCGGGTCGTCGTCATGGACGGGATGTTCGCGAACCCGGTGATGCCGTCGGTATGGGACGAGTTGTAGAAATACATCACGGCCAGGTTGTCCTTGCTCGAAATCTGATGGCCGATCCGGCCCATGATCATCTGGCTGGACGTTGGCAGTGATAGTTGCACGTGGTAGTTCTGCACCTCTCCCGGCAGGTTGGGCAGCGGAAGGTATCCCAGCAGCCCGAGCGAAGCCGAGTTGAGCATCGCGGACGGGATGACATTGCCCGGGAACGGCGTTCGTGGTCCCAAAACCGCCGAGGGCTGATAGATCACAGGCATCGTGCCGGCGCTTTGCCCGGAAGCAATCGTCGTCCCTGAGAAATCACCCTGACGCTCCGCCGCCGTGGGAACGGAGGCCAGAAGATTTTGAGGAGTGGTGCCCCTGCTGAGATCGAAATGGACAAAGAAGCTGGTTTTGTTGCCGCCATTGTAAATCTTTGGGATATTAAGCGGGCCGCCCAGTGAAAAACCGACGAGCTCACGGTAAAAAGGCGCTTGGGGCTGCGAAGGCGTATTCAGAGGGTAGGGCCGAGCGTCGAAAGCGGAGTTCGTGTAGGAATCAAAGAAGCTTCCGCGCATCCGGTTGACGCGGGGGCGGCGAAATCCGCCAAAGAAAACCACCCCTTCTCCGCCGCCTCCGAACGGCACACCCGCGGGACCACCCGGACCTCCAGGCCGGCCTAGTCCTCCCGGCCCGCCACCGAACCCGAAAAATCGGCCCGCGCGCCCGTGCTGCATCGGGGGAGCGGTGGCGTCGATCACGTTGCCCGTCAGTAGAAAAGAGTTGCTCGCACCTGCCGCGCCAGCGAGATCGCCCGCGACACCGCCTGCGCCTTGCTGTGTCTCGCCAGCGGCGCCGGACTCCTCAGCGAAGCGCAAGCCTCCGGTCTCGCCGCTTTCGCCAGATTCAGCCAGAATGCTATTCAGGTCCGCTGAGCTTCCCTGCCCCAGGCTCTCTTGCGGATTAAATTGACCTTTGGCGTTGCCGAGGCCCTGCTGCCCGGATTGGCCAAGCTGCCGTCCCTCTCCCGCGCGCGCACCTGGCCCGGACTGGCCCGCGCCCGGTCGCCTTAAGTTGCCAAACCCATTCGGTTCCCCCGGCATCGCGAGCGCAAGGGTCGCGTTCATGGCCAAGGGCTTGCCGGCCGTAACTTCCACAGGGCCTAGAAGCAAAGGCCGGAAGCCCACGATCATTACGATCACGCGGTACTCGCCCGGCGGCACGTCCCGAAAAACGTAGTTCCCAGATTCGTCGGACCATGTTTCTCTGCGCGCACGCGCTTGAATGTTGAAGAGAACAATCCTCGCCCCCGGCACCGCCACGCTTCCAGGCCCTATAACCCTTCCCGTGACAACACCGCCCGGGCCGCTGGAAGTCCTCTGTGCAATGGCAGGCAGGCCCATCAAAAGAATCGGCACAAGCGCCACAGCTAGAATTCCCGTAAGGCGCAGGAACTTCCTTTCTCTCATCTGTTCAAACCCTTTCACGCAAACCCCGGCTCAAAAAGCAACGGGACCCTTTGGAGTTCAGCCCAACCTGCTCAAAGGCTCCAGCCTTTATGCTGACTTACCCTTGAGCGACAACCTAACGTTCGCGACGAATCTCGACTGAAGAAAGTTTCAGCCAGGGCAGAAAATTCCCGCCAACCGGGACGTACATGGACGTTTTGCGACAATCCAGCCTCCAAGAAATCCACGATTTTACGCTTCCAGTGTGCGCCGGAGGGCGTCTTCGGTGTGCAAAATGTTTGTAAAGAGTGTAAGAGGGTGAAGCCGCTATTCTGGAGACTCAGAGAATCCGGGAGCCGTGCGAGGCCGCAGGGCGCCTCTTGCCGGATACCTGCGCCTCGACAAAGCGCAAAGGAAGAAAGGTTCCAAACGGCTATCAGGTAAAATCAATTGAAGCTAAAAGGGATAATTGGTCGGGACGGCCGGATTTGAACCGGCGACCCCTTGCACCCCAATTCAGCATGGCTAGTATACCACACTTAGCGCGAATACACTTACATGCAGTAGAAATGCGGATGTGGTGAAGGTCGGCGCATTGTGCGTATAACCCTGCTAAAGGCTGAAAACGGGGGTATAAGAGGGGGGTTACGTCACAAATCACGTCACAAAATCCGATCTCACCGCTAAACCCCAATTGCGGGCTTGACTACGGAAGCACAATTACCACTTTCAGAGTAATCCGGTAGGGGAATCGCCCCGCCCGGCCCGAGAAAATTGATCCTCAGCCAACCTGACGCTCAGGACTCGCCTTGTGTGAACTTGGGCGGAAGAACTTTGACCGAACTTGAAATATCAAAGTGGAGCGAGTAGGCCCACGCCTCCCTCTGGCTTTAGCGCACCAAATCGAGTAAACTCCGTGCTAATGGCTCTGAAAACCATCTCCGTCAATGAGGCCGCCGACCGATGGGCGGAAGGTTCCACCCGCGCCATCCGTGAAAACTTAGACCATCCGACCAACAACGCTCGCTACAATTGGGCGCTTGACTTCGGGGCGGGAGATATTCGCACGCTCACACGGACCCCAACCGGCCAAGGAAATATCAGGCTTAGCCGCCACCACCTGAAGCAAGGGAAACTTGAATCAACTGACAAAGTGCGGGTTGTTCCGTTGCCTGAAGGCGGGCTCGCCATTCTGCCTGCTACACGTGAGGAAATCGAAGCCCGTCACCGGAGCTTGACCGATTCACCGCCGCAGACTTTTTCCGAGAGCGAAGCACCCACCTGCCGGGAGTCTTTCGAGATTACCTGTGCCGAGTGTGGCGAACGGTTGCAATCAAAGACCCCGTGCCGGATTTTCTGTGATGACTGCAAGCACGATCGCGCCACGGCACAAAAACTGGAATGGTGGAAGGCTCATGGTAAACAGACTCCAAGTTATCTCGCCAAGCTGAAGCACCTGACCACGCCGGACCCCGCGCAGATGGTTCTTTCCATCTAGTGCCGCGAGCCACGCTTAGCCCGGCAAAGGGCTTGCCACTTGCCCCGGATGGAAATGTAACTCCGCCCCACAATTTCAAAGAGTCGCTGCCAGCCATCGCCACGGGCCAGCTTCGGATACAAGCTGGCGAGCAATTCCGTTTCACGCTGAGACCACCGGCCCCGCCGTGTTACGAATTTCAGAGAGAGTTCTTGCAATAACTTCTGCCGCCTGTCATGTGAGTCAAGTTGCTGACGATATTCTGCGGGATCGGTTGACCTCAGCTTTGCACGCTCAACCCGCACATGCTCACGCTCACGGCGACGAACCGAGTCCCTATGCTTTTGCTTCCAGCCTCTCTGTCTCACATGAACAATGGAGCGATTATCTTGCTTCCATCGCTTCTCGCGCTCCCGAACCCAGCGGGGGCGGCAAGCCCGGCAGAAGCGGCTTTGCGCGGTCCGAGGGATGTAGAGAACCCCACAGAGCCGACAACGAAGCGGAACAATTCTCCCGTCTGCGTCAACCCGCCCGCGCTCGAATGCTTTCAGATGCCGCCGACAGAACCCTTTCGAGTAGTGCGTCCGTGGGCAGCCCCCGACGCGACACCCGATATATCGGCGAGCAAACCGACCCTTGCGATCCCGCGTTCGATTGCTCATCCTGAAATTCCCTGATTAGTCTTTCCCGCCGCTTCCGGGAACAACTTGTGGTTTGTTCTGCCCTGCCCGACCACTGGCAAGAGATTTGCGGACCCGCTCAATCTGGGCATCTGATATGCGAAGCGGCAGGCCCAGCCGGTCACGCAATTTTGCCAGCGCAGAAACGCGCGGGGGAACCGAACCCAACACGCCTTGAAGCCTCACAGAACCTATTCCCTGGCCTTCGGGTTCAACTTCCGCCAGCGCCTCAACAAAAGCCTCTATCATCTCAGCCACAGCTTGCGGCGCGTGCCGGCTCCGCAAAAGGATCACACCCCGCACGACCACAAGCTCCACCGCCTCACCGTAAGGTATGCCCGATGCTTCGTAAGCCCAGGGCGGGACCAACGCAGCCCCAGCGCCCGTAAATGCCCTGTCCCGTTCCCGTGGGTAGATTCGAGCCTGCCCTTTTTTCATGCGTTCAATTTTACTCCAACCCCCCTTCGGGGAATCCCGCCAGCGCCAGCTTGCGGAAGGGAGCAAACCGTTGCCCCGGCCTTGAGCGGCTTATCGAAATGATCAACACCTCACAGAAGGCTGTTACATACTCTGTCACTACACTATTCTTTCGTCAGAGCACCCAAAGAGAAACGCAACCCTGCCCGGCCCGCCACAACCTGCCGATCCGGTCAAGCCCTCAGCTCTCCCCAAGCCAGCCGCCACAATAACACAGCGTGCACGCACCCCCGCACAATCGCTCGGACCCAACCCCTTCAGGCAAACCCTCACCAACACCGGGCAAGCACTAATCGCAGGAATGCGGCACCCGCAAGTTGCCACCGCTTCATCACAGCCCCCGAGGGGAAAAAACTCCCAGCCCTGCTTTCCATGCACGTCTGATTGCCCCTGACTCAACAACAATTCTCTCCCTCTCCGTCCGCACCTTGCCCCTTCCATCGGCGACTCCTACAACAGCGGACCTGGACGATGTACAGAAGCAGCTCGGCCTGCTACAGTCGCTGCCCTCGATCATGGACATGCTCGGCATCAGCCTCTAGCCCAACTAAAAAAACATCTTTCCCTGGCCGCGAAAATACCTGGCGCCCGGATCGACGGCACTGCACACCCGTTTGAAGGCCCGGGATCCGCGTCAGAAGCTTTTCCATTGAAAAAAAGGATTGATTTAACTAGGAACTGCTCTGCTGTGCCAGGAGGGTGCGGGGGCTGTGCCTTTTTGCGGCATCGGCAGTGCCGAAAAAACATACTGCCACCGGCAAACCGGCAAAGCGGACCTTGCAAAAGCACACAGAGCCCGTATTTTTGCGGCAAAACGGCCATGTCGGCATGGCACAAAGCCTATGCCATCATGCCACAAACACCATGTTTTACTGCCAAAACGGCCCTGGCAGCATGGCAACAAGGCCATGCCGGAATGCCGCAAACAACGCCAAAGAGTGCCTTCAGGCGCATGCCATCATGCCGCAAACGATGCCAAAAAGCGCCGATCAGCCGCAAATGTGGCGACTTGTGAAACGTGCCGTACTCTCGGGCTTGCCGTCTTGCAGCGCGGCAGATGCCCTCAGCGCCGCAAGGGTGATTGTCATGGCGGGTTGGCAAGCAACGCGGTTTAGATTTTCAGACGCCGCAACACTACCCTCACGGTTCCATTCTCGATTAGGGTGTTGCCGATGCCTGTAGTCTTGAAGAACGCCGGTCCTCTTCGGATGCGGGGCCTGTGCCTGTCCTTCCCCCGGCTATCTTCAACGCAGAAGGGGGAAGCCACACTCAACAAACACGTTTCGAAACAATCCGAACCCGCACCGTGCACAATATTTCTCCCGCCCTGGCCGGGCCAGCTCCAAGGCCACATCTGAAAATTCGCGGCCGCGAGCCGGAGAAAAACGGAAGAGTTTGCCCATCACCGCTTACCTGACGAGCACCCAAACCCGCGCTACGCAGCCCGCCTCGCGGCAACACCTTCAATTTCCCCGGCAGGCTCCCAAACACCCGCAAATTTCGCATCAGGATAACCCAGGATCAATCGGAAGGCCGTTCCCCATACCTCAGCACCCCTTGATTCCTGACTTTCGCGGCTTGCTCATCTTGCCCGATCCGACCAGGACCACGGTCCTTGTAATTCCCGGCTCCACAAACACGGAAGATCCTCTCGCAGATCCTCTTGACTCGCATTACCCGGCCCGACCGCCTCACGGGTAAACACTCCCGCCCTTTCTCCCTTCCGATCGCGCGCCCACCAATCATCACTCACATGGGGCGGGTAAGCCCACCCGGAGTTCCTACGCAGTCCTCTACGCCCGAGACCTGCCCCGATCACTCCAACCGGAATCGGCATCCCAACCCCCTGCCCAACTCCAACCCCAAAACGATTTCTCCGGTCAGTGATGCACGCGGACCGTTGCTCAGAGCGGGAAGCACAGGAGAAAAAGTTGAATGCACCAAAATTGTGCAACAAGGGGGATGCTAAGGTATGACCTGCCCCGAGAAAATGCAAGCTGGGGCAAATGTGCGCGGTTTTTTTGGACCTTCCCCATACCCGCATAAATACTGGCCACAAACGATCTCGTGCCGCTGGAAGCACCCCAACGGGAAATGGGGTGTCAGAATTAGGATAAAGACCGGCCGCAGTCCCCGTTCTTGTGCGTCACGGCGGCCCCGGCCTGTGTTTTTCAGACAACGAAAAAGGAATGAATCAAACTTGCGGAAGTCCCGACTCTTCAGACGGTCCGTCAAAACCACCCATCAACCCGGCTGGGAAATCGGCAAGGATTTTATTCCAGGCTTCAGCGTCTTCAGCAGGGCAGAGGATCACCACGCAATGATCAACCACGGCGCAAACGTCCGCCCCTGGTCCCAGCCCCAGCGACCGCAGAATACCGGGCAACAGGGAAAGGGTTACGCCCCGTTTCCTGCCCCAGCGCGGCGAATAAACTTTAATTGGTATCTTCATTGCTCCTCCGATCCAGCCGCCCGAGACCTTCCCGTCACTGCTCCGCCTGACGTCAAGATGATGCGAATTCCCGCTGACCAGCCCGACCGTAAACACGGCTCAATCCGGCACTGAAGGCCCAGAACCTCGCAAGCGTGAACTAAACCCTTGAACATCTCAGGAGCCAAGCTCCCGGCTTCACCTGCCTCTGTGCGGATCCTCCATCCCCTTTTACGTTCAAGCCTGTTCTTCGTCGATGTCCAGTTGATCCGGTTCCGGCTTCGGGTACTATGCTTCGACATCCCGAACCAGGTCGGCAACCGAGAAGTGAAGCCCGGAGTCCATTTCCTCCCACGCACAAGCGTCACAACCCACACTTTCAAAACACGTCTCAGGGTTAAAACTGACCGTCAGCGGTCCGCCACAGTCTGGGCAAAAAGCATTACATCTGACTTTCATTGTTTCAGCCTCCCCTCGTCCCAACCCCTTTCTCTCGTCTTCCCCGCCGCCAAACCGCCCGCCTCCAGCTCGACCTCCACCCCCACTTCCGCCAGCTTCGCCAGAATTTGAGGAATCGGTGGGGCGGCGTAGCTCTTTGGGTGCTTCAGCCTCCAATCCAAATCCCGGAAGCAAGCGGCAATAAATTGATCCGGGTGGGCCACCAAGCTCCACGGAGCGATGAGCACAGGTCCGGGTTTAGGAGCGTACTTTTTCAGCCGGACACCGGCAGGAATCGGGGGGCATCCTGGCGGCGCGGGAATGCCCGAAGCTTGTTTATAAAGTAGTTTACACACCTCATCTCTTTTCTGGCGGAGCTTGTCCAGGATGGGGCGCATGTCTTCCCGCACCTCTTCCGGGTATTCCACCTTCACCCCATCTTCCCGAAGATGGAACTTGCCCCCCAATCGCCGGACCTCTTCCAAGAGAAAGTCGATATCGCTCAAAGCTCCTCCTCCAGACCTCGGGTCTCCGGTGGGGGGGGCTCTAGGGCAGCCTGTGCCCCGTTTTGGGCTTGCAAGGGAGACCCTGACTCCCTGCCAAGAGGGGCTTTAGAGGGTTCACTCCCTGCCACTCCCTGCCACTTGGCAGGGAGTGGAAAAGTATCTGACCTAATTGGAGTTGTATCAATTATTTGTTCACTCCCTGCCAACCTTGTGAGTGTGGCAGGGAGTGGAGGCTCTTTGGCAGGGAGTGAAAGACTCCAATAGCTCTTGTGTTCCTTCCCTTGACCCTCCCTTTCCGTCCGCACGCCAAGCTTTTTCCTGGCCCGCCAGAGGGTTCTTTCAGAGATGGCTTGCTGCCTGGCCTCGATAACTATATCCTTCTGGTCCTGCCTGCCATTTGCCAGCATCGCATTTAGGAATTCCGCTGCATCATCTTGCTTGCTCCGTTCTTCCTCCCCCCCGCTATCAACTAACAAGTCAACAGCCGTGCGCTGACTTTCGCCTTCCCATGTTATCCGAAGCACCCCACCGGGCGGCCCAAGACCGTACCTCAAGGACTGCGGTCTCTCGGCAAGATTGCACTTCCCCACGGCAAGAACATTCTGTGTCGGGTCATCCGGGTTATGCCCCACGAGAAGCTGTGACCGCGCCGCGCCGGTGAACGCGATTGACCCCTGACCGCGGTAAAGAGGATTGCCTTCGCCGCCCTTGGTAAAGTGCCGAAGGCCCACAACCGCAAGGCCAGTGCGAACCGCCAGCCTTTTTACGGTAGTCAGGTTTCTCCGCACCTGTTGATCCTTGTGCGTGTCAGTCTTGGCATCCAGACTCGAAACAAGAGGGTCAACCACCAGCAAGGCAGCGTCCACGTCCCGGATAGCTGCTTCGATTTCCTTCTCGTGCTGAGCAAGCTCAGGCGAAAAGCTCACGCCGCCCTTGTCCTTAATTTCCGTGATAATCCGCACCCGGTCACAATCGGCCCCCGCCGCCACAAGCCTGGGAACAATCGTTGTCGAGGCCGTGTCTTCCGTGCTGATGATGACCGCGCCCCGTGGCGGAATCTCCGCGTCTGCCCCGTCTGGCATCTCCCATCCCTTGGTGACGCGGGCAACCAAGTCAAGAGTAATAGCCGATTTTCCCATGCCCGGATCACCGTCTAATAGGGTGAGTTCTTGCCTCGGAATCCACCCTGGCCACAGCCACTTCACCTCTTCCGGCGTGATTTCGCTAGCCAGCTTTCCTGGAATGCTTTCCCACATTTCAGGTGTCCTCGCTCGCCCCAATTGCTCGCGCACCACGCCCGCACCTTCAAGACGGAATAGGTCATTAAAGTCAGTTGGCTTTGTCTGCGTGTCGCGGAACTTGGGTAGGGCGACTTTGCACCTGATGGCCTTGGCCGTTGCCAGCGCCTTGGTTCGCCCCGGATTGTTCTCTGTCCAGGTGTCATCATCTCCCGCAATCACCAACTCAGTTTTTGGGTACTTCTTTCGCAGACATTCGGCCACGGGTTTGAGATTTCCAGCATTGAATGCTACGGCGACGGCGTGGTCTGTGGCCTCATGAATCGTGGCTCCTGTTGCGAACCCCTCAGCCACGTAAAGCCGTTTCCCGATCTCACCCAAGAGGCAGAAGCAACCGGCCACGCGCTCGCCTTCCAGGAACCGCTTGTCACCATCTGCCGAAATAAATTGCAGGCTGTGGAGCGTGCCTTCCACGTCCCGAACCGGCAGCACGAGTTTCCGCTCATGGAGCTTTGCGCCATGGGGCTTGATCTGTTTCTCTTTAAGGTACCCATGACCTACCGGCGCGGGCTTTGCCCGTTGCCAGATGGACGCGGCTTCCTTCCGCGCCTCTGCCTGTGTTCGCTCAAGCTCGGCCCGGCACGCGGCCTCAGCTTCAGTAATCCGATTCTGTAACGCGGCTCGCTGTTCTCTGTTTAGGCTATCTCTGCCGGGGAGTTTCCACTTGTGAGAAACGTTCAGCTTCCATGATCCAAACGCGCCGCAAGGCCACGGCTGAAGGCGGAGAATGTACCAGCCGTTCTTTTTCCCCGGCCTGTCGCCCTCTACATGGAAGCGATGAAGGTTGCCGTCAGGAATGATTTCGGCATGAGCAACGATGCCTTGTACCGCCATCGCTTCACGGAACCGGCTCACGGCCTCGGAGTTTGGTGTTCCATTCAAGTCGCTACTCGGCATAGGAGAAACCCTCGCAGTGGACCCGGAAGATGCCAGAAACTACCTCATTAATTTCTTGAGCAAGCCCTTGCTCGACCGCCAGCGTGCCCCAGAAATAATCCCTTCGGACCCTCTTGATAAAATGGGTGCACGATGGGCACCGGCAAGCGAAGTAGTTGCTCCATTCGGGGATAGGATTCCATTGAAGTTTAGGGGTGACGGAGCCGCATCGACGGCACCGCACTTTATAAAGCCGCGATTCGCTTGGCGGCAGGACAAGAGCTTGACTCAAACCGCCGTGCTGATAGACTTCATATGTCTGACTCAAAGTCGGCCTTTTTCTGGGGGCTTTCGCCAATCGCCAAATCGGGAAGCCCCGGTGAATTGCACCTCCGATGATTCGCGCTTCGGGTTGTGCTGGCCTTGCTACAGGCCACCACAACCCAAGCCCTTTCAAGCCTGCCTCGATAGCGCGAAAACCGCTGACCGCCTGAATGGAAAAAACACGCTATGCTTGCGGCTGAATGTCGGAAGGGCTGTCTGGGGCAGATGTGGATTTAGTGTGCTCTCTGATATACCGTTGCAATTCGCCTTCGGAAATACGAAGCAGTGATCCGACTCGCGTCACCCGCAGTTCTCCCCTCCACGCCAATCTGCGCACGGTGAAAACAGCAACGCCAAGCCGCCGGGCGATCTCCTGTACCGTCCAAAACTCCCGGTCAAGTGCGTTGGGATTAACCGTCATTTCCTCTGTTCCCATTAGTCAAACCTCCTAAATAAAACTCTGAACACGGCCAGTGTGCTGCGGCGGCCACCAAATGTCAACTATTATTCGTTTTTCGACGCGATATCCGATAACGTATATGTCATCGCATTATGCGCTTGACAGTCTGGATATGCTGCGCTATTCTCCATAGACATGGAAGGCAGGCTGGTCAAAAATACCGCCGTTCGAAGGTTTCACCTCCAGGCGGCGGATGACTGCCTTGCTTGGGCGCAGCGCGCGTACACAGATTCCCAGCAATGCCAACTTGATTTCTGGTCATGGGCGACAGGGTTGGAAAGGCATCAGCTTCTTCGGCGGGATTTTCTCCAAGGGCAAAGCCTGCTAGCTGAGTCGGGAGCTTGGCCCTGGCTACGGCTTCAGCGGCGGGCAGGCAAGCTCGTTATAAAACTCTTTGCCGGATTTAAGGCTGGCAAGCCGCAAGTCGTTCGCGTCATTCCCCGTTCGCTTCTGAAAGTAGAGCTCGCAAGCGGCCCCGAAATTATCCGGTGGTTTCCACCACTCAACCTTCCCCAAAAACCGTGGGACTGGTTCATCCTCTTTTTTGATGAGCTTCTCGCTAAACTCGATGGTGCGAGCGCCGAAATTGTGGACGTGTGCCCTGTCTGTTCGCGCTGGTTCATCCGCGCAAGGGCGGATAAGAAGGAGTGGTGCTCTGTCGCCTGCCGAAGCCGGGCCGTCTATCGGCAACGCAAACAAAAACAGGAACGCCGGAAATTGACGAAGCAAGCCAAGGTGGAAAGAAACCCGCGATCCGAAAACGGCCCTCAACCTGGAACCTAAGAGAAGAGGACGCCATGAGATTCCTTGCACAACTCACCCGCATGCTTTACCGCCTGGCGCGGCTCTCCAACAACGCGAGAGTTTGGACAAGCGTAAGTCCCGGCAAGATCATCCGGCACACTGCAAACCGCATGATCGGGCGCAAGCTGGTGCGCCGCATTTGGTGGAGATAAGGCTGTGAAATTTCCAATCTCAAATGGAGGGGAGTGATTCCGTCATGCGCTATCGCCGCACGCCTTACCGATCTACTGTGACCCCCAACCGTCCGGCGCTCGCCGCGGCGCGGCAAATCAGCGCCAAGCGAGATGTTGTCACTCGGAGCAATTTGCTGTTTTATGAAGCGCTCTCCGTTCTTGTAGTCCACGGGGGCCGACACAAATTAATTCCGCCACCACAGGCATTCTCAAAACCGTCACTCAACGCCGGTGAGTGGCTTCTCGCTGGGCTGATCGTCCTAATCATTCTCGCTGTAGCCCTGACGGTGTACCTCTTACCCTCCGTGGTGGCTTGGCGACGTAGGGTGCGTGATCGCAACTCTATATACGTTCTGAACGTGCTGTTTGGCTGGTCTCTTGTGGGCTGGGGCATCGCCATGATGTGGGCGTTGCACAGAGACCCGTTGGAGCACTACATGAGAGAGGGACTCATAGGAAGGCTTCGGGTCGGAATTGAGATTGACTCGAACGCGAAGCCTGCCGCACAAGTGAGGGGTATAAAGCATGGCAACGAATGAGTACCAGCTTTCAGACGCGGCCCGCCGTGCGCTCAATGCGATTCTTGCAAGTGGCGCATTCGACACTGACACGCCCATCTTCCTACTTAACGACGTGTTGGCCTACCTGAAGGAAATGGAAGAGCTAACCGAAGATGAAATAGCTCTCAAATCTGAACTCAATGCGATGCCCGCTCAGGCCCGCGAATCACTGAGCCGTGCCATCGCCGCCACCCGGCGAAGGAAATGAACAATGCCAAACGAGCGACATAGAAATATTCTCGGCAGACCCGGCGAATGGATGAGCGACCACCGCCGCGCCGTGTACGTGATTTTCCTGGCCCTGGCCGGTCTGAACGGCTGGGCATCTTGGAAGATGTTTTGCTCCTACCCGCTTTTCGCCATCCCCAACGCGGTGATGGCAGCAATTCTCGTTTTGTGGGTCATCTCCACTTGGAGGGAATAACTATGCAAAGGAACAAACGTAATCTAATCCGAAAGCGGGGCGGTTCCTACTACGAGAATTTCTGCGTGAACGGGCATCGTTATCGCGCCGCGCTAAATAAGACCGATTGGCGGGAGGCCAGCGAAGAGGCCCAGAAACGCCTTGCTCTTGCCCGCAACGCTAAGTACTCGCCGTCCACAGCGCCGTGGGCAAAAAGAACTCTTGCCGAAGTCATTCCGCTATACCTAGAAAGCAGGCAGAACAGGGTCTCTGAGAGCACCACACGCATGGAACGCGACCACCTCAAGTCTGTTGAGGCGAAGCTTGGCAAGAAGAGGCTCAAAGACATTACGGCAGCGGACATCGAGAAGTACCAGACGGACCGAAAGGCGGAGAAGGTTTCCATCTCCGCCCCCGCTATCCCAGGCAGCAACGAACGCCAGCTCACTTACACCGACCGGAACATATCAAACCGGACCGTCAATCTGGAAGTGGCGGTCCTTCGCAAGACTATGAAGAAAGCAAAGCTCTGGTACCGGGTTGCCGATGACATCAAGCCCCTGCCCGAACGGTCACACGTTGGCCGCGCTCTCTCGCCCGATCAAAAAGGAGCACTGATAGTCACAGCCCACAAGAAACCGGGTTGGGAGAATGCGCGGCTTGCCATGACTCTGGCCCTTAACACCACGATGCGAGGCTGTGAGATCAAAGGGCTTCAGTGGCGCGATGTAGATTTTATCGAGCGGGAAGTGACCGTGCGCCGGAGCAAGACGGATGCTGGTGAACGGGTAATTACTCTGAATGCTGATGCCTGGCAAGCCATCCTGGAACTGCGCGAGCGGGCAAAAAAGCTCTTCGGCGATAACCTTTCGCTGGACTGGTACATCTTCCCCCATGCCGAGGGAAACTCTCAGCCTGACCCTTCCAAACCAATGGCGGGCTGGCGCACGGCCTGGCGGAAACTGACGGCTGAGGCCGGCTTGCCCGGCCTGCGGTTCCACGATATGCGGCACCACGCGATCACCGAGCTTGCCGAATCGCCAGCGAGTGATGGAACGATTATGGCCATCGCTGGCCACGTTGACCCCAAAATGCTCAGGCACTATTCCCACATCCGCAAACAGGCAATGCGAGAGGCGCTTGACCGGCTGGCATCCCGCCCATCGGTTCCTTCCGGGGGGTCTTTGGGCGGGGTTACGTCACAAAACCACGTCACAAAAGCTATTTTAGATGGTGAAAATAACTCGCAAGTTGCTGAAAATATTGGTCGGGACGGCCGGATTTGAACCGGCGACCCCTTGCACCCCAAGCAAGTGCGCTACCAGGCTGCGCTACGTCCCGCCGACCCGCGCATTCACGCATCAAGACAGACTGAATGGCGCTGAAGCTTCACGCTAGCATCTTCGCGAAACGATTGTCAAGATTCCCTCGAGTTCCCGCTTGATTGCCTTTAAGTGCGCAGGGTCGGAACCGGAATTGCCGCCGGGCTTCGGCTCCGTCGGGGGATGCGAGCTTCCGGCAAGGTATTTGCGGGCGCCTTCGATCGTAAAACCCTCTTCATACAACAGCCGCTTGATCTCAAAAACCATTTCAACATCCTGGCGCCGGTACAGGCGATGGCCGGAGGGGCTTTTCGTGGGCTTCAAGCTGGGGAATTCCGTCTCCCAATACCGCAGGACGTAGGGTTGGGTCTCGGCAAGCTCGCTGACCTCGCCGATGCGGAAATAAAGCTTGTCCGGAATGGGCATTCTGAGAGGCAAGCTCTCAGTTTGCCGGCTACGACGGGGCTTGCGACCTTTAAGCATAACCTTGACCCCGGCCATAAGGCCTTGGTGTCATCTTAGAGAACCCCCGGCAGACCGTCAAGCTGAATACATGCCGAAGGGCTATTACCGTTAAACTCAGGTTCCCTTCCCCACAGGCTTGGCAGCCTCCTAATCGGATGAGGTACAATAAAAGTTCTCACAAGGGGCCGCTGCGAATTCCTTCGTAAGATCGTTGGACGGCTGGGAAATCGATTATGGACAAAATGATCATTGGAATTGACATCGGAGGCACCAAAGTTGCCGGAGGCCTGGTCAACACGAAAGGCAAACTCGTCAAGTCGGTGACGGTGCCCACTGAGGCCGCTGGGGGCTTTGATAAGAGCCTGGGCCAAATCATGAACGTCATCGAACAACTGATCTCTCAAGCCGGAGGCCGTAACCGCATCCAGGGAATCGGCATTTGCGCTCCCGGTCCGCTGAATCCTAACACGGGCTTGGTGATCAATCCTCCCAACTTGCCGGGGTGGAAAAACGTCAAACTGAGCAAGCGGGTGGAGAATCATTTCAAGTTGCCCGCCCGGCTCGAGAACGACGCCAACGCCGCCGGCTTGGCGGAGGTCCTGTTCGGGGCCGCGGTGGGTTATCGGGACGTGTTCTATACCACGGTTTCGACCGGCGTCGGAACGGGCATCATCATCGACAAGAAGGTCTACCACGGAAAGAACGGCGTGGCCGCGGAAGGCGGGCACGTTTCCATCGACTATCACAGTCCTTACCGTTGCGGGTGTGGAACGCTGGGCTGCATTGAGGCGCTGGCCGCCGGGCCCGCCATGGTGCGCCGCGCTCGCGTGAAATTGGAGCAGGAGCATACCCTGCCCAGCCTCTTGCGGGAGCGCACCCAGAATCACCTGAGCCGCATCACGCCCGAAATGATCGAAGAGACCGCGCACGCCGGCGACGCCGTGGCAAAAGCCATCATTGAAGAGACCGGCTTCTTTTTGGGCGTGTGGCTGGCGGGCATGATCACGCTGCTCGATCCCGAAGCGATCGTGATCGGTGGAGGAGTCTCGTGCATCGGCAAGCCGCTTTTTGACAAGATCCGCGAGACCATTCCGCAGTACACCATCAACCGGCGCTTTGCCAGGCACACTCCGCTGCTCGCCGCAAAACTCCAGAAAAATGTGGGCGTCTTCGGAGCCGCAAGCCTCTTTCTCCAGGAAGGCGAAGCAGCGGAAAAACCCTGATCCAAATGTTTCGCTTCGCTCAATGTGACCGTCCAGTTCCAAGCTTCTTTCCATAAGATGTGAACTCTGCGCAGGTTGACAAAACGCCGCCACGCCTTAAGGATGAACTTAACGACCGATGAGCAACGGCTCCCAAATTGGCAAGCTGCTGGTGATCCTGGGCGGCGTGCTGCTCCTCGTAGGCCTCCTGTTCATGGCGGGTTCCAGATTCTCTTTTTGGGGACTCGGAAAACTCCCGGGAGATTTCACTTTCAAGGGCAAGAATTCAACCTTTTACTTTCCGCTCGCCACCTGCGTGCTTCTGAGTGTTATCATCACTCTGGTTTTGTGGCTGGTATCGCATTTCACCCGGCGTTAGGGTGACTTCAATGGGATCGCCTTTCGGGCGCATCGATCCAACGCTTGCTTCGAGGGCAAGCCGGCGTTGAACCGCCAGGGGCCGGGGGAGAAATCGTTAACGGTGAAGCTTTGGATCAACTTGCGTTAAACCTCATTCCTGAACGCAAAGTCTACAGCGTCTCGGAGCTGAGCGTTGCCATCAAAAGCCTGCTCGAGACAAAGTTTCCGGACGTTTGGGTCGCCGCGGAAATCTCGAACTTCCGCGCCGCCGCTTCCGGGCACTTCTATTTCACGCTCAAGGACGCGAGCGCGCAGCTCAAGGCTGTTTGCTTCCGCAACCAGGCTCGCTATCTCAAGTTCAAACCTCAGGACGGCCTCTCCGTGATTGCCCGCGGGCGCCTCGGAGTTTACGAGGCGCGCGGCGAATACCAGCTCTACGTCGAATATCTCGAGCCGGCGGGCGTGGGCGCGCTGCAATTCGCTTTTGAGCAATTGAAGCAGAAGCTGGCGGCCGAAGGGCTTTTCGACGTGGCGCGCAAGAAGCCTCTGCCCGTGCTGCCTCGCGCCATCGGCATCGTGACTTCCCCTGACGGCGCGGCCGTGCGCGACATCCTGCGAGTTTTGAAGCGCCGCTTCCCCAACATGAACATGTGGCTCTACCCCGCCAAGGTTCAAGGGGATGAGGCGGCGGGAGAAATCGTCAAGGGCATCGAGTATTTCAACCGCGAGCCCATCGTGGACGTCATGATCGTGGGGCGCGGCGGCGGGTCGATCGAAGACCTCTGGCCTTTTAACGAGGAGATCGTGGCCCGCGCCATTGCGGGTTCCGAAATCCCTGTGATTTCCGCGGTTGGCCATGAAACCGATTTTACCATCGCGGACTTCGTTGCCGATTTGCGCGCGCCCACGCCTTCCGCCGCAGCGGAACTCGTTGTCCATCGCCGGGAAGATTTTCTTGCCGAAGTTCAAAACCGCGTTCGGCAGATATCCCAAAACTTCCGGCTCAAGCTCTCGGACGCCCGCGAACAACTGACGCATCTGCGGCTCCACCAGACGTTCCAAAACCTCGTCACGCGAGTTATGGAAAGGTCGCAGCGCATCGACGATCAGGCCGCCCAATTGCATCGCCTGGTGCGGGACAAACTCGCCGGTTCGCGGCACGCGTGGCTTGAAGCTTCCGCGGGAATCGTTCGCTACGACTTTGGCAAATTGATTGGATTGAAGCAGGCGGCGCTCGAAGACCGGCAAAGAAGATTTGAAAGCGAGTTCCGGAGCCTGGTGGTCGAAAAGCACAATCGCCTGAAGCACCTCGATGATCTGCTGCGCGAACGCAACCCGCTCACCATCCTCGGCCGCGGCTACTCGATCACGCGCGACGCCGCCGGCAACATCGTCCGCGACGCCGCCCAGGTCGCAATCGGCGATGGAGTCTCCGTGCACCTGGCGCGCGGAGAGCTTGGGGCTACGGTTGTAGCGAAGAAACCGTAAAAGCGGGGCGGCAACGCATCCCAACTCTTGCCCCTCCGGGTGGCTAGGAATGTAATCCTGCCGGCAACGCTTGTTACCCTGAACGCGTGCGGCTGTCATCCTGCGCCCGTTCGCTCTCCGCTCGCGAACGGCCCTGAGTGAAACGAAGGGGCGCAGGGCAAACTGATCTGCTTTTCTCATTTCCGGTTCGTTTTTTAGCGTCTTTTATTTTCAATAACTTGGCTGGCTGCGTTGCCGGTTTGGCTTAGCTTCGTTTTTATGACCATTACGTATTTTCAACAACTTGGCTAGCTTCGTTTTAGGTTCGTTTCTGTTCTTTTTTGACACATGATAATTTGTTTTCAATAACTTCCTAGCTTCGTTTTTGCAAAAAAAGAATTCTTTTTTTCTGCTCTCGCCCCCGGCAAGCCTCCGAACGGCCATTCAAGCCTTGTTTCTGCATGATTTCGCGCTGCGACCCTGTTCATCCCCGCCTCGTCCGCCCGCAAGCCCCGCCCCTTGGAAAGCTACTCAAAAGACTAGCACGCTAGGCCTTTTTTGTCAAGTTGTTTGTGCGCATGGCGCCCTCGGGCAGGTTGTCCAAACGTCACACATGGCACAATGCGCCATGTATGCGCCACCCGCGATATGCCGGCACCAGATGGTTCTGATGGCGCACTCAGGACGACCACGACGCGCGGGGCGGCCCTCAGCGGAATGCTGCGTGTAGGATTTTTCAATCATTCTGCCTATTGCTTTCTGCCTTCTGCCTACTGCCTCAAGGTCTACTGTGCCGGTTTGAACAGGCTCCCCGGATTATCCTTGAGCACCACGCCTTCCCCGTGGCCGCCCTGGTCGACAATGAGTTGCCGCATAGCGCCTTCATGCAACACGTTGTTGGCGATGACGCAGTTCTCAAGGTTTTTGCACACGATGCCGAAAGCGGGAGTCCACACTCCCTTGTTGTCGTCGTCGCGCCCGACGTGGAGATTGTTGCCGACACAGGTGACGCCCTCTGCCCCCTCTATCAAGATATGCGATGAATCGTGGCTGGCGGCATCCGCCCGCTTGCCGCTCCGCCTGAAGTAATTCCCGGTTATGGTCATTTGGAAGCACCGCCGGCGGCCGTTGCGCAGGGCGATTCCGCACGTTCCGGCGCGGTCAAAGAGATTCCCGGTAATCTGATAGCTGTTGCCGCCAGTGATCAAAAGATTCTCTTGCCCGTTCCATTCAACGCGATTGGCGGTAAAAGTCACGGAGGCAGCTTCGCGCGCCCCGAACCCCGCGCCCTGGTTCCCGGAAAACCAGTTGTCGATCAGGAACCCATCGCAACCGCCCAGGCGCAGGCCGTCCCCCCGGTTAAAGGCCAGCATCGAGTGCCGGACGGAGAAGCACCCGGCATCCGACAGGCTCACTCCGTCGCCCGTGAAGCGCGCCACCAGGCAGCGCTCAATGCGGAAGGCCTCCGCGTGCTTCCCATCATCCGGCTTGAAGATTCCGTGAATGCCCTGGCCCAACCCGGCGCCATCGAGCGCCAGTCCATCCATTGTGGCTCCCGCGGCCCCCGCGATGTTGAGAAGGCACCTGGCGGCATCACTCGTGAGCCGCAGAACGGTTCCGCCCGCGCCGCCATAGTCCCATGTGGGGACGCCCACCAGTGCGGTGTTCGGTCGCATCTGGAGATCCGCGCAGAGGTAAACGCCGGGCGGCACGAATGCCGCTCCCCGAACTTCTCCCGCCGCGTCCAGGGCGCGTTGAATCGCCTTCGTGTCGTCGGTCTTGCCGTCGCCGGTTGCGCCGAACTCGCGCACGTTGATGTTTAGCGGTGTGGTGGTCGGCCCTCCCGCCCGCGCCGGGCGCTGCGCGCCCAATAGGAATGAAGTGCCGCCGAGCAAGGCGCTCTTGGCCATCGCGCGACGGCCGAGAAAGGATGAGTGGGTGTTCTTCATTATTTTCCGTCCGAGGCGAAGCATCGCCGCTGCGGTTCTTACGTGCGGATTTGGGCTTATGCTCTTCTGTTGCTTCCCCGCTTCTCTTCCGCCGATACTTACTAACACATTATAACCGCGTATGCAACCTACCAATCAAGTCGGTAGTGTGAAGGAAGAAGGATAAATGCGGGGCAAAAAGTCATCAGGTCGCCCAAACCAGTCCCTTCGGGAATTCGCAGCCCTTCAAAACCAAGATCGACGCCAGCCCCGAGCGGAAATTACAGCATCTCATGGCTCGATCACGATACCCAAGATTCTGCAGCAGGTAGCGCAGAGTCTCGGTGTCGAGAGACTCTGCGGCTTTGCGTTGAATCATATGCGTGTCCGCTGGTCGGTGGGCAGGAGGACGCGGTCGATGGAGAGCGTTCCGGCAACGGGCACGGACATGCTACCTGAGTATTGTGGACGCTCGACCAGCGCCAATCCTCCGCCCGCTTCACCAGGCCCGCCCGCACCGGGTTCCCGTGGACGTAATCGACAGCCTCATGGTATTCCTTCACCGTCCTCAGGGCGCGATCAAAAAAGCGGCCTTGCCACAGCAACCCTCGCTCGCCTCGGGCACCGTTGATGAGAAGCGTCGAACTCACCTTAATCGCTTCCATCACCCGAGAGAGGGTCAGCCGTGACTTTGGGAAAAAGATCGCGTGCCAGTGGTCGGGCAGGAGGACCCACGCGGTCAGCAAAAAAACGTACTTCTTCCGCCGCTCCTCCAAAACCCGCGCCAGACAGGCGAACTCCCCTTCTGCCAGCTCCTTCCGGCGGGGCAGAACCCGGCAGGTGATGAAGAAGAAACGGTCCGATGATACCAGCCGGCGCAGGCGCGACACGCCGCCCGGCATATCGCCCCACAAAGCAATTAACAACCCTCAGAAACCGCAGAGTCTCTGAGAGCCGAGACTCTGCGCCACTTGCTACCCGCTCGGCCGACAGCCTCCCCGATGGCATTTAGTTGCCGCATAAAGGAATCGGAAAGCCTCCCGGTTGGGCCATGCGGAACGTCCCACGTCACCACGCCGCCACGGCGCACGAGGGCTGCGCTGATTTCGGCAACCTGGGCCACGGGAAAGCGAGGTTCGCCGTAGCTCCAGCGGGACCCGAGATAACTCAGCATGTGGAACTGCGCTCCATCCACCCATCGGCCGTAGCAATGGACGCGCGTAGGGTCATCGATTTCTCCCGCGGTGTAATCCTCCTGGGCGGACTCCGCGAAAATCGGATAAAAGACTCCCGGGTTAAAAGCGACCGCGCTCCCGGGATTTCCTTTGCGCGCCGCTTCAGCGAACGTCCGGAAATTCGGAGGCGAGCACGAGCGGTACATCGCCTTCGGCCAGTAGCAGCCATCAAACCACCAGCCACGGACTTTGTCTCCCCAGCGCTCAGACCATTCCGCAATCACCTGCTGCCACTTCAGCTGGAAGGCGGCGTTCCGGTGTGGGCCGTTCTTCCACTCCAGCGCCTTCATCGCCACCGGATCTCCGTCCGGCGCGCCCGCGGGCAGGTAGACCATCAGGCTGACGTGCCGGCGCGCGAGCGCGGCATAAAGGTCGGCAACCAGGTCGCGCCTCGAACATTTGCTCGGGCGGATTCCCACGAATGAATCATATGTCCTGTTGGGAGAAAGGTAATGTCCGGAATTCTGGCCCAGGGTGATGAACAGATAGCCTGCCCCCACGGATTGAATCTGCCCCGCCAGGCCTTCCACATCAAATCCGTCGATCAGCCGGTTCCATTCGGCCGAAGGCAGCGATGGGCTGCTCGCGAGGTAGTGCATGAAAACTCCCCATTTTGCGCGGTACATCCAGTCAGCACGATTTTTCCCCGCCGCCGCTCCACCCTGTTGAGCCATGCCCGGCGCCGCATTCTCTGCGCTCAGGGCAGCGGTCCCGCGCGCGCATGCCGCCATCGCTCCCGCGGCCGCGCCCATACCCTTCAGAAATTCTCGCCGATTGGAACTCATTCCGAACCATCCTCCTTCTGCGCCACGTTGAAGCCGTCGAGCGTGTAGCGCATCTATAACGGCGCCGGCGTTGTCAAGCGAGTAGCGCGGACCTCCGTTGCTGAGGTCCGCGGTTCTTCCGCTGCTTCCATCCACGGTGTCGTATTCTAGCGCCATTTTGCGGCTCGGGCGATTCTTTGTCACCGTCAAAGCCCGTCACGCCCCGTGCCAAAAGAAAAGCCGCAGACCGCAAAGGCAGCGGTCTGCGCTACCAAATACCTAAAGGCTGCAAAAAATCGAAACCCTGAATCAGCCTTTGTGCCGGGCTGAAAGCCCGGCGCTACAAAAACAAAGAGAAGTTGATCGCGAACTATTCAGCTTGATTGAGGCGAGGCAACTGTGCTATTAGTGCGTGCTCCGGTTGGCTGGTCGGATTTGCGGCGAATGGAAACGCGCATTCTGAAATTCTGCACCGTGAAGCGCGTCCGCGCCCTAAGCACGGACCGGCATCGATCCTGACGTCAAAGGCAGCTCTTCATGTCAAAATCCACACACTCCCGTTTCACGCTCTTTCTCACCGCAAGCGTCGCGGCGCTGGGCGGACTGCTGTTCGGCTACGACACCAGCGTGATTTCAGGCGCCATGTTGTTTCTCAAAAAAGATTTTCATCTTTCCGACAATCAACTGGAATTTGCCGTGGCCATTGCTTTGGCCGGAGCAGTAGCCGGCGCCGCAGTTGCCGGCTACTCGGCCGACCGCTGGGGCCGCCGGAAAGTGCTCATCGCCACCGGCATCGGATTTGGCGTCTTCGCAATTCTTAGCGGAATGGCGACGGGGCTTGCGACTTTTGCTGTCGCGCGCTTTTTTGTGGGCTTTTCCATCGGGCTGGCGTCCTTAGTGTCTCCACTTTATATCGCCGAAGTCTCGCCGGCGCGGACGCGCGGCGCTCTGGTAACCCTGAATCAACTCGCTATCACCGTGGGAATTGCCGTGGCCTATTTTGTCGATCACGCCTTGGCAAGCTCCCAGAACTGGCGATGGATGTTTATCACGGCGGTCTTCCCTTCCATCATGCTGCTGGCCGGAATGATCTATTTGCCGGAAAGCCCGCGCTGGTGGGCTCGGATGGGGCAGCGCGCGCGGGCTCTCGCGACCTTCGAGAGACTCGGACGAGGCGCGGAAGCGGAGGCCGAGGTCAGAGATGTGGAACAAGCGCTGCTTGAGGAGACAGGAGGCTTTGGGCTTCTGTTCCAGCCCGGTTTCCGCCTCGCCGTGCTGATTGGCGTGGGGGTCGCCATCTTCTCGCAAATCACCGGAATTAACACCATTATTTATTACTCGCCCATGATCTTCCGAATGGCGGGATATCCTTCAGACAAGGCAGCGATCATGGCGGCGGCCATCATTGGGGTGGCGGACGTCCTGGTCACGATCGTTTCCATCCTGCTTGTCGACCGGTTGGGCCGGCGGCGGCTTCTGCTGATCGGAACGGCCGGCATGGCGGTCGCCTTAGTGCTTGTGGGCAGCTCTTTTCGCTGGCACACCTCGGGCATCGTGCTGTATGAGGTGATTGCTTACACCACATTTTTCGGGGTCAGTCTAGGCCCGGTGAGTTGGCTGCTCCTTTCTGAAATTTACCCCACCAAGATTCGCGGTAAAGCAATGTCCCTGGGCACGCTATCGATTTGGGGAGCCAACTGGATTGTGGCAGAAACGTTTCTGTCGCTTGTGAACGCAGCAGGCCCGGCGGGAACCTTCTGGATTTTCGCCGCCCTTTGCGTTGCGGCTTTTATCTTCTGCTATACCTTGGTCCCTGAGACCAAGGGAAAGAGTCTGGAAGAAATCGAGAGGTATTGGCGCCATCTTGAGGAAAAAGCTGCGCTCTAGCCTGTGCCCCGGACCACCCCCTCAGCTCTCCAGCCGCCAAGGAGCGATTTCCCGACGACAAAGAGGTCATACGCAAATCCCTGTGGCGGTTGTCGTCCCAGACCTTAATTCAACGTCGTGCGGAAACCAATGCCTTGCTATGGCAACTTGCGTCTTTTTCCCTTAAAATTCATGCTAAAGCTTCTTCCCGGCCATCTACAACCAATGCGATCAAAGAACACAATACGCTCTATTTCCATTGATTCACTCTATAAACATGATTTATATATATTATTTCGTTCAAAACATGGTTTGACTATTCTAGATTTACGGTGTAATTTGATCGTTTGATGGAATTGCCGCTCTCAAACAGCTTCGATCAACCAGCAACTACAGTCAACGTGGATTCCTTGTCTAAAAACATGATTACAGTCGATTTAAGCACCGGTGAACTTTTGGGCAGCGCGGTCCAAAATACGGTTCGGATCTTGCGGGATCTTCAGGGTATTTTCCGTGATGAAACCGCCCGCCTCGCGATGGATCCCGGCCAACCCATTTACAGGGTCCAGGCCTTCATGCCCGTTCCAGAGGGCCGAGAGGGTGGGCTATTCTGGGGCACAACCTTCATCGAGCCGGGAATGGTCGGCGACGAGTATTTCATGACAAAAGGGCATTTCCACGCCGACCGAAGCCGCAGTGAATACTATCTTAACTTGGCCGGAAGGGGCGCCTTGATCTTGATGGATGAAAACCGCAAGACTCGATTCGAGATCCTGGAGCGCGGCAGCCTTCATTACATTCCGCCGCATACTGCGCACCGCGTCTCCAACATTGGCGAGTCTCTGCTGAGCTTCCTGGCTTGCTGGCCGAGCGACGCCGGACACGACTATCAAACGATTGCCACGGAAGGTTTCAGCGCCCGGTTGCGAAAAATCAACGGCGTTCCCACTCTGGTTGAGGAACCATGAAAGCGCTGGCGATTGACCTTGGCGGGACTCATGCGACCTGCGCTTTGGTTCGGGACCGCGCGATTGTCAGCCGCGAATCTTTAGCTGCGGACCGGGCCGGCGGACTGCGTCCGCTCCTTCCCCGGCTCGCAAGCGCCTGCGGTCGCGTTCTTGGCCAAGCCAAGGCGCCCGCCCGTGAATGCTCGGGACTTGCTTTAAGCTTCTGCGGCTTGGTCGATCACGCCAAGGGCAAGATCATCTCGACCAACAGCAAATACGATGATGGGCCGGCTTTGGACTTGGAAGAATGGTCGCGCGCGGCGTTTGGCATACCCATACAAGTTGAAAACGATGCGCGCATGGCCTTGCTGGGAGAACGATATTGCGGCGCGGCGCAAGGATGCGACGACCTCGTCATGGTCACCTTGGGCACCGGCATCGGGGCCGCGGCGATGATCGAAGGCCGGCTCTTGCGGGGCAAACATGCTCAGGCGGGGTGCCTCGGCGGACACATGCCGGTGCTTTTCAACGGGCGCGATTGCACCTGCGGAGCGGTGGGTTGCGCGGAAGCTGAAGCCTCCACCTGGCCGCTTGAGGAAATCTGCCGCGCCACGCCCGGCTTCTCCACAAGCACGCTGAATCAGGAAGAAACGATCGCGTTTGAAGAGCTCTTCTCTCATGCCGAAGCCGGAGATGGGGTTGCCATCGCGGTTCGTGACCGCTGCCTGGCCGTGTGGAGTTCGCTGGCCGTCGGCTTGATCCATGCCTACGATCCCGAGCTGATCGTTATCGGCGGCGGGGTGATGAAGCGGGCCGCGGAAATTCTGCCATCGATCCAAGCCTACGTTCACCGCCATGCCTGGACTCCCTGGGGCAAAGTGGAAATTCGCGCCGCGCAGCTTGGAAATGAAGCGGCCCTGCTCGGCTCGGTGCCGCTCCTGGAGGGCCATACCGGCTGATGAAATCCAATTACGACAAACACCCTTCTGTTCTTGTCAGTTCCTCCCTTGCGGACTGTGCGGTGGGATGGCCGCAGATTCTGGACCGCATCCGCAGCGCAAAGCCTCGCGTCTTATGCGTGGAGTGTTATCCGGGCGCATTTGTGGAACAGATCGAGCGGGAAATCGCGAGCGGCCTCAAGCCCTCGCGGATTTTTCGCGCCAGCGATTGTCTGAAGCCCGCTCAGGAGATCGATGCACTCCTCGCGCACTATCTCACCGACGACCCTGTCTTTGGGCGAATGAACGGCATCGAAATCGCCGACTTTCTGAACATGGACAAGGCCGCGGCCGCGCGCGGCAACATCGAGAAGCACCCGGGTTCGGTGCTGGTGATCGGAACGGGCGCATCGCTGCTTGCGCCCGGCGCCGACGTGCTTGTCTACGCGGACATGGCGCGATGGGAAATCCAGGCGCGGCAGCGGCGCAACGAGATCGCGAATCTTGGCGCGGACAATTGCCAGGAAAAGCCCAGCCTCCAGTACAAACGAGCATTCTTTGTGGACTGGCGCGCGGCAGACCGGCTCAAGAAGAGCCTCTTCCCGCGCATCGACTTTCTGCTCGATACCAACAACCGCAACTGCCCCAAACTTATTCCTGGCGAGACGTTCCGCCGCGCCCTGGGCGCTGTGGTCCGTCGTCCGTTCCGCGTGGTTCCCTTCTTCGATCCCGGCCCTTGGGGTGGAGAGTGGATGCGCGGGACGTGCGATCTGCCCGGCGACGCTCCGAATTTTGCCTGGTGCTTCGACTGCGTGCCTGAAGAGAACAGCCTGCTGCTGGATTTCGCAAGCGCGCAAGTTGAGATACCCTCGATCGACGTGGTGTTCTCTCACCCGCGGGAATTGCTGGGCGATGCGGTCCACGGGCGGTTCGGCACGGAATTCCCCATTCGCTTCGACATGCTGGACACTGTGGGAGGCGGCAACCTGTCGCTGCAAGTGCATCCTTTGACCGAATACATCCAAGACAAATTCGGAATGCCCTACACACAAGACGAAAGCTACTACATGCTGGACGCAAACGAAGGCGCGGTGGTTTATCTGGGCCTGAAGGAAGGGATTGATCCCCGCTCGATGCTGAACGATCTCGATCGCGCCCAGCAGGCGGGCAACATCTTTCCGGACAGCCGGTATGTGAACCAGTGGCCGGCGAAAAAGCATGACCACTTCCTGATCCCCGCCGGCACCGTGCATTGCTCGGGCAAGAACAGCATGGTGCTGGAGATCAGCGCCACGCCGTACATCTTTACGTTCAAGCTTTGGGATTGGGATCGCCTCGGACTCGACGGCAATCCCCGGCCCATCCATCTCGGACACGGCAAAGAGAATATCCAGTGGGAGAGGACCACCGAATGGGTGCGCGGCAATCTCCTGAACCGCGTTCGACCGCTTGCCGAGGGCGACGCCTGGCGCGAAGAGCGGACGGGCTTGCACGAACGGGAGTTTATTGAAACGCGCCGCCACTGGTTCACGGGAAGCGTTGAACACAATACCTGCGGCGGAGTAAACGTATTGAATCTGGTGGAAGGCCGGGAAGCGGTCGTCGAGAGCCCTGCGGGAACCTTTGAGCCTTTCGTCGTCCATTACGCCGAGACTTTTATCGTTCCCGCCGCTGTCGGCCCGTACACGATCCGGCCGGCCGCGCCGGGCCTGTGCGCTACCATCAAAGCTTTTGTCAGGACAAGGCCATGAGTTATGATCCGGGCCTTGACGTCAAGGCCACCCACGATCCTCTGGGTTTTCGGTACGGGCCGGGAGTGGCGGGACCTGAACCCGAGCTCCGCAGCCTCGATTCCATCCGGCCCAGCTTGCGCGATCCGCGCTGCGCAGGCCCCGACCCCGTTTACGCCATCGCGATGGATGTCGCGAAGCGCGGGCATCAGGACGATCTCGAAAAACGGATGCTCCTCTACGGCGTGGTGACCTACGCCAGCGGACGGTTGGGCGACGAGCCGGTGCGCAGCCAGGGCCACGTCCATCGCGCGGCGGCGCACAGCGGTTGGCCGCCGCCGGAGCTTTATGAAGTCTGGTCGGGCCGGGCTGTGATTTATATGCAAGAGTTCGCAGAAAATAATCCCGGGCGTTCGTTCGCGGTGATCGCCGAACCCGGCGACAAGGTCGTGGTCCCGCCCGGCTGGGCGCACGCCACGATCAACGCTGATCCTGAATGTGCGATGACTTTCGGCGCCTGGTGTGACCGCGACTACGGCTTTATTTATGAAGCTGTCCGGGCGCGCCAGGGTTTAGCGTGGTATGCCCTGCTCGATTCCGCCGGAAAGCTTGACTGGCAGCCAAATCCCAACTACTCGAGAAGCGACCTCCTTATCGGACCGCCGCGCGAGTATCGCAGCCTGGGGCTAAAGGCGGGCGTGCCAATCTATACGCAGTTCGAGAACGATCCGGCAAGCGTCCAATGGGTTTCCGAGCCGGCAAGCGTTGAAAACCAATGGAAAGACTTCACACCTTGCCGCGTCGAACGCAAGGCCTAGACTGATGCCGGCAATCGCCCGGACACCGGCGTTGGGTTTGATAGCCCCGCTAGGGGCGGAAGATTTTAGCCCAGGGCGCAAGCCCTGGGAACGAAGGACCCGCAACCGCCGTGGGAAAGTCCCTAGTGTTGCGTTTGGAAAATACGTTTACCTGTAGCGCCGCCCTTCAGGGCGGTATGCCGGGCGTAAAGCCCGGCGCTACAACAAATTGGTCCTTCCGTATAAGTAATACAATTTGCCGAACACAACACTAGCCCCGCGAGGGGCGCAAGATGTTGGCCCAGGGCGCAAGCCCTGGGATTGAACGGCCCTCACCCACCGCTTTGCGGTTCCCCCTCTCCCACGGGGAGAGGGCTGGGGTGAGGGGAATGCTCAGCGAACCCACGGCTTGCGCCGGGGCTAAACTATGCCGCTCCTCCGGAGCTTCCTTTCGACCCTCGAATGTTGTAAAAAGAAATCTGCGATGAGGCCAGGAAACGCCTATGGCGACGAAGAGTGAAATCGATCAGCGAGGACAGCGGATTTTGGAGGAATTGCTCAAGTCCGGCACGATCACGGTGGAGCAGGTCTGCAAGGAGTTTAACGTTTCCGTGGCCACGGCGCGGCGGGACCTGGAAAATCTGGAGCAGCTCGGCCGCCTGCGGAGGACTCACGGCGGGGCGATTTCCCTTGAGCCGCTTCTCTACGAGGCGTTTCGCCACGTTTCAAGCTACAGCGATCAGGTCCAAGAGTGCGCCGATGAGAAGCGCCGCATTGCAATCGCCGCGGCCGATCTGATCAACGACGGCGACATCATCGCGCTCACGCCCGGCACAACCACCAATCAAATTACGCGCGGCATCGCTCCCGGCAAGAACGTTACGGTGGTCACCAACACCGTCAATGTCGCCATGGAGCTTAGCAACCGGCCCGACATCAGCGTGTTTGTCACGGGAGGATTCCTGCACGGAGGATGGTTTTCACTGGTCGGGAACACCGCCATTGAAGCCTTGCGCCGCATCTTTGTGGACAAAGCTTTCATCGGCGCGAACGGCCTGGACGCCGAACACGGCGCAACCGCCTACCACCCCCACGAGGCCGATCTTAACAGCGTCATGGTCCGGCAAGCGAAGGAGCGCATTGCGGTGGTCGATCACACCAAGCTGGGCGTCATCGCCACGCACCTCTTTTGCCCCGTTGAAACCATCAATCTGATCATCACCGACACCGGAGCCACCGACGAGGCCATCTCGGGCTTCCTCGACAAAGGGATTGAAGTGCGCCGGGTGTAGCCGGTAGCGCGGATCTTTAGATCCGCGGCCTTTCCCTTGCCTTTGTGGCGTCTGCGATTGTAGCGGCGGTCTGCGACCGCCGGATCTTTCCCACCAAAAACCGGCGATCATAGATCGCCGCTACAGCATCGACCGCGCCGTTTGCGATGTGTGCGGACGCACTAGATGAGCCTGGGCCGCGTGTTTCATCTTGAGTAAACTATGATATAGTGGCGTTAATATCTGCCTAAAGGAGACACTTCCATGGGCAACGACCTTTCTGAACCGTCTTCCCTTCCATATCCGGACCGCCGAGGCTGGATCATCACCGCCGGAGTGATCGAAATTCTGCTGGGACTCGGCTTTCTCTTGCTGGCCGCTTCCATGGCCATTATTCCCCTCAGAACGCCTGCGCCGGGCCGCGTTCCGCCTTCCGTCGCAGCCATCCTTGTCGCCGTGGGGATCTACGTGCTGATCGCCGCGTGCTTTCTTGTTGCCGGAACAGGCTCGGTGCTGCGCAGGAACTGGGCGCGAATCATGATGCTGATCGGCAGCGGCCTCTGGCTGTTGTTTGGCCTGATGGGATCATTGGTCAGCTTTCTCATGCTTCCCCGAATGCTGGAAATGCGCCGTGCCGCGCCTCCTGGAGCCCATCACCAGACAATTGCGTTTGTGATTTCAATCGAGGTTATCCTTGGTATTCTGCTGCCGCTCGGGTTCCTGATTTTCTACACGCGGAAGAGCGTCAAAGCCACGTTCCTGGCCGCAACGGCGGGCGGCGAGCCGCCATCCGCCAGTTTCCCCATTCCGCTGGCCATCGTTGCAATCTTTGAAGCGCTCGGAATCTCGGCCGTGTTGTTGCTGCTGGTGAGGCCGGTAACCGTCGCATTCGGGTTCATCGTTCACGGCTGGAAGGCGGTCCTGATCGGGCTCGCGTACTCCGTCTTTTCAGCAATGGCGGCCTGGCTGATCTATAAGAGAAGGCGGGCGGGCTGGAATATCGCCTTTATTAAGGCGCTCGTGGCTGGCGGGTCCATGGCCTTGAGCATTTCAGTTCAAAACACAGCCGACCTGATGGCTCGAACAGGCTGGCAGCCGCAGCAACCTGGGATGACGCAGTGGTTCCCACAGATGATGCATGCCGTTTTCATCGGGACCACGGTCTGGATCGGCGCCTACGTGCTGTTTCTGATCTACACCCGGAAATTTTTCTTTGCAAAACCCCCGGCGGATTCCACTCCGGCGTGAGCAGGTTCTATTCGTGAATCGCCCGTAATTCACCGGGAAATCGCAGCAAGTGGCGCGGATCTGTAATGATCCTCCGGCAGAGCCGGAGGCTTTACGGTTGCTGGCCCCTCAAAGGGGCCTGATCGCAACCGGTCAAAATCAAAACCCGGCACCCGTCACGTTGGAGAGTAATCGGCAAAAGCGCAAACAGCTTGGGTGAAGCGCACGCACTGCCGAAAATGTCAAACGTCTACTGCCACCCCGGCAGAGCCGGGGATCTCCTAACCGCATTAGATCAGCGGCGTTTGACTTTGCCTTTGTGACGTCTGCGATTGTAGCGGCGGCCTGCGACCGCCGGATTTTTCCACCAAGAACCGGCGATCAGGCAAGCAGTGCTTGCCGCCAATCGCCGCTACAACTGTGCGACCGCCGGCGGTTCTATTTCAAGAACCCACGACAGAAAAGGCACTGTCGTAGCTACCGCTGCTGTTTGTGAACTGAATCTGCGCCGTCGGTGAGCCAGGCGAGCGAGAAGCGCGCGAAAGTGACCTTATCAACCGAAGAATGGTCTCCGCGTTCGTAAAGGCACCCGATCTTCATATCAGGAAGAACGGCGAGACAAGAGTAGCCCGAGGGACCGGCGTTCAGGAGTTTCGCAACGGGCCAGGTCTTGCCCTCATCGTAACTCGCCCGCACGGTCATTCGAATCCGCTCCGTTTGGCTCGCAGGGTTGGAAAATAACAAGCGGTTTTTGGCAAAGGGCGGAGATTCCGTGTATCGAATCAGGCTCGCCATACAAACCGGCTCAATGAGCGTGGGATCGCTCACCACCTTGGACCAAGTCAGGCCGCCGTTTTTGCTGATCGAGATCCCCCGATGGCCCCGCTCCCGGTAGTTTCTGATGTTGAGCATAAGCGAGCCGTCGGCCAGCTCCACGACTTGATCCTCATCTGTTTTCGCTTCCGTTGATCCGCCCAGACGCCACATTTTTCCATGATCGTCGCTGTAAATCACGTGGTCAGTCGCCACGGCGCCCATAACGTGATTGCAAGGAATGACCAGACGGCCGCTCCGCATCTGGATGCCAACGCCCGGGCCGGGAACGATGCGCTTCCAGCCAGGCCGATTCACCGACTTCGTGATATCGGCAGGGCCAGCCCATGTGGCGCCGTCATCATCACTGTGCATAACGTACATTTTGCTGACCGGGCCCTTGGCTTTTTCGATGTCCTCATTCGTTTTGTACTTTTGGGTAGAAGTCCTTATGAAGAACAACCACGTGGTCCCGGTGTCGCGATCCACAACGGCAGTCGGGTTGTTGAGCGCATTCGTCCCGTCGTTCATGATGACCTGGGTGGGGCCCCACGTCTTGCCTCCGTCGGAGCTGCGCCGCAGCAGGATGTCGTTATCGCCATGGTCGGCCGCGCTCGCTTTCCGCCCCTCGATAAATGCCAGGACCGTGCCCTTTGTGGTGGTAATCAACGCAGGAATGCGGTAGCTGGCGTAGCCACCCTCGCCACCGATGAAGAGATCTGTTTGCTCGGGACCGGGGATTTCCGGCTTTTGTTGCTGCACCTTTTGGCTCGTGGCACAACCGCCCAGCAAAACGACCAGCGCCAGCACGCTCGGTAGAAGCAGACCTATGCGCAAAGAAGACTTTTCTGCCGGCATAAGATTTCACTCCTTTTTTTTGGAATGCGGAAAATCGCAGACCCCCAAAACCAGGGTCTGCGCCAGCCGGCGACGAGCGGCACCTCTGGGAATAAAGCCTTCCGCCCCTCCGGGGCTGGGTTGATATGTGTCGGCTTCTTGTGTCCCACGGCTTGCGCCGTGAGCTAAAGTCTTTCGCCCCCTCCGGGGGCTGCCTGACGCGCATTTGAAACGCATGCGCAACCCAAAGCCACATCAGAGTTACAGAACAACTTTGCGCTACCTGCTGCCATTGTAGCGGCGGTCTGTAACCGCCGGCTTTTTCTACCAAGGACCGGCGATCAGCCAAACAGTGCTTGCCGCCGATCGCCGCTACAGCGGCGCAACACATCAGGCCTTCTCGGACTGGAGGGCCTGGATGAGCGCGCGGATGTAGCCAAGCGCGTAGGCCATGCCGGCGTGCCAGGGAGCGTCGCAGGACATGCGCGGCGTATGGTCCGGAATAATGACGCCATCGAAGCGATTTTTGATGTAAATCCGCATGGCGCGGACGAAATCGACATCGCCTTCATCGAGAAAAACCTCGTGATACTTGGGGACCTTGCCGCGCACGTTCCGAAAGTGCACGTAGGCGATGTTGCCTTGCCGCGTGTACTTATCGATGGCCTCGTAAACGTCTCCGCCTGCCATTTCAGCCGTGGTGCCCTGGCAGAATTCGAGCGCGTTGTAGTAGCTGGGATAGATGTCGAGCAGGCGCTGGAAAAGCTCCGGATGATGAACGAGGCGCGCCATTCCGCGCAGAGTGGGCATGGGCGGATCATCGGGATGAGCGGCCAGCCGCACCCCGGCCTCTTCCGCCACCGGAACCATTACCTTCAAAAAACCTTCGAGGCGACGCCAGAGTTCTTCGGAAGCGACAGGCGGGACGTTGCCCGCCGGAGCGTTCTGGTCATAGGTCATGTTCCAGACCTGCCCGTTCGGGATGGGCGTCTCCTTGGGACCATCCGGGCCCAGAAAGCCCACCGATTCCGCGCCGCCGCGCGCATAAGGCCCCTGCACGTGCCCCCAAACGCCCACCAGGCTGAAATTGTAGCCGAGCGTATGAATGCCCGCTTTGCCGAGACGCCGGATGATCGTCTTGACGTCCTCCAGTTGCTGCTCGCGCAACGGGCCGTCGAGCAGGACGTCGTACCAGTGCGCGGGATCGAGGTTCTCAATGGCTTCAAGCTCCAGCCCCTCGGCGTTGACGGCGGCCTTCAAG
>Ga0307374_10000889_pt1 | contig 56500 bp, 60 predicted proteins | sample OX3MG_FD_202532 | JGI IMG/M metagenome (GOLD analysis project Ga0307374, IMG submission 202532) | Soil microbial communities from Risofladan, Vaasa, Finland - OX-3 | ecosystem: Environmental > Terrestrial > Soil > Coastal area > Acid sulfate soil | place: Finland: Risofladan, Vaasa | collected...
AAAAGCAGCGGACAAGTTACCGGTTTGTCGGGCAGCGGGTCATTTTGACGTAGAGGCGGCTTTATGCCGCCACATGGCGAGGTAAACTCGCCGCTACCCCAGGCAAATTGCCCCACCACCGTTTGTCGGAGAGTGCTTAAGAATCATAAAGTCCGATGCCTAGTGGCGCACACGGCGGCGTTGTGGCTTAGGGTCTCGCTGTGATAATTTGGTGAGTTGGGCAAAGCACTTCTTTTCATCCGCATTAACACTTTATTTTGGGAGGGAACGACATGAGCTGGGCGGCCGAACTCGTGCGCGAAATCCGCGGAGAAGTTCTTGTGGATGACGCCTCCCGCGAGAGTGTCTCGACGGATTTTGGCCGCATGATCGTGCGGAAACCGGCCGCCGTGGTTCGGCCTGCCTCGACGGAAGATGTGGCCAGCGCCGTCAAGTTTGCGGTTCGTCACGGCCTTTCCGTTTCCACGCGTGGCGGAGGGCACTCTCAAACCGGCCAGTCCCTTTCCGATCAGATTGTGTTGGACATGACCTCGCTCGATAAAGTTTTGGAGGTAAACCCCGGCCAGGAGGGTACAGTGACCTGCCAGGCTGGACTTAAATGGCGGACGCTCGTCGAGCAGCTTGCGCCGCAGCAGCTCTCGCCTCCGGTCCTCACTAACAACCTGGAGGTCACCATCGGCGGCACCCTTTCCAGCGCCGGGCTGGGCGTGGCCTCGTGGCGCCACGGAACTCAGGCAGACAACTGTGTTGAGCTTGAAGTCGTAACCGGTGAAGGGGAAATTGTGCGCTGCTCGAGCCAGCACAACCAGGACTTATTCGATGGAGTCAGGGCGGGCATGGGCCAGTTTGGAGTTATCACGGGGGCCAAGCTGAGAGTCCGTTCCCACCTGCCCGGCTTTCGTTCTTTCTATCTGCTCTACGACGACCTGGGTGTTCTTCTCGACGATCTGAAAATCGTCATGGCTGACGAAAGGTTTGATTACCTCGAATCGTGGTGCGTGCCCTGTCCGCAAGGGTTCAAGCAGGTTGGCGGGGCGCGCCAGGCGTTTGCCCAGTGGTTCTATCCGTTGCACGCCACGATCGAGACCGATGGGAAATCGGACCCGAAGACTGATGAAAAGCTGCGGGGGCTTAAGTTCTATAAGCACGTGCATACCGAAGACGGCGGCCTGATCGACTTCTTTGCGCGTCTCGATGCGCTGTTCGTAATCTGGAAGCGGGCGGGGTTCTGGGAATACGCTCATCCCTGGATGGAATGCGTTCTTCCGTGGCAGTCGACGCCGCTCTATATCGGCCAAGTCCTCCAAAATATGCCGCCGCAATCCATCGCGGGAGGGCACATTTTGTTGTGGCCGTCGCGTGGGAATTCTTCCTCAGTACCCCTGTTTATGCGCCCTGCAAGCGATTTTCTGATGGGCTTCGGGATCCTCCCGGCGGTGCCGCCGCGCTTTCTTGAAGAGGCGTTGCCAAAGCTGAATATGGCCAGCCAGGCCTCTGTGATGATGGGCGGGAAGCGCTATCTTTCAGGATGGATTGCCTTTGATACCGCGCAATGGAAGGCCCATTACGGCGAGAAATGGCCCACGGTGGTTCGGTTGAAAAAGCAATTCGACCCGCCCGGGGTCTTGAATCCCGGCTTTGTTAAATATGAGTAAGGGTGCGGTGGTTGCCGATCGTGGGGATGGTAATGGTACAGTTTGGGAACTATAGTGCCGGACTAAGTCCGGCAGGCCTTTTCAACCCATCCCATTCGGCGCTCATAGAGCGCCGCTACAGCAAACTGTACCACTACCGTGGGGATAGGTTTCTTGACACGTGGAAGATTGGCATGTTAAATTTTGAAGTCTTTCATATACTGAAGGATTCCAATCTGTGAGGCTGACCAACTCTAATGGGCCAGATAACGAGCCAACTGGGGCAGCTTTTTGCCCAGACCATCCCGACGGTTGTCTTTATCTTCTGCCTAGTGCTGGTTCTCGACCGGCTGTTCTTTAGGCCTCTCTCTCAAACTCTGGAGGCGCGCGCCAAGGCTACCAGCGGGGCTCTGGCGGAGGCTCGCGAACAGGCTGCGGCCGTGGGGGAGAAATCCCGCCAATACGAACAAGCCCTGCAAAAAGCCCGGCAGGAAATCTATCGCCTTCGGGAAGCCGCCCGCCGTGACGCCTTGAGCGAACGGGAGAATACGATTCAGAAGTTCCGGTCTGAGGCGGAATCCACGCTGAAAGACGCACAGCGCGCTCTTGATGAAGAAGTGGCGAAATCCAAGACGGACCTGCGTGCGGCGGTGGAATCGCTGGCGGCGGAAGTCACCGAGGCACTCTTGGCTCCGGGCCTCAGCAGGGATGATCGGGGGGGTGCGCAGGCATGAGTGGAGCAACTCGACGGATGCTTCGGGTCATCGTTTTGGGCTTCTGCTTGTCTGGCTTTAGCCTTGCGGCCGCCGTGCCTTCTTTTGCGGCTGCTCCACCTGCGGCCAAGGAGGCTGCGGCAACCCAGGAAACGGGGTCCGATCGCGAACTCTTTTTTGACATTATTAACTTTATTTTGCTCGTCGGCGTTCTAGTGTATCTCTATCGGAACCGCGGCAGGGCTTTCTTCAACGAGCGTTCTGAAGCGATCCGCGAAAGCCTGGAGGAGGGCCGGCGGGCGCTCGAAGCTTCGCGGGCTCAGCTTGCCGCGGCGGAAAGTAGGCTGGCGCAATTTGAGGACGAGGTGGCCGCCCTCAAGAAACGCGCGGAAAGTGAAATTGTGCAAGAGAGGGAAAGAGTCCGTCAGGCGACCACCGAAGAAGTTGGCAAGATTCAAGAAGTAGCCAAGGTCCAAATCCAGGCGGCCTCTAACGCTGCCAAGCTGGAACTCAAGACTTACGTGGTTGAACAGGCTCTCGAGCAAGCCGGAGTCTTGATCCGCGAGCGCCTGGACGCGAAGAACCGCCGGAGGATGGTAAGCTTTTTCCTCGCTGACCTGAAGTCGAAGATGAGCAAGAACTGAGCGAGCGATACACCTGCCGCGGGTGCTCCTATTCGGTTGCATAGAGCAGGAAGGGTCTGGAAGTATGTCGATGGCCATTGCCAGCCGTTACGCGCGCGCCCTTGCCGATGCGCTGGGGTCGGCCGAGGGCTATCGCTCAGCCTTAAGGGAGCTTGGGGACTTCATCGCGACCTGGCGAGAAAGCGAAGATCTGCGGAAAGTTCTGCTGACGCCCGCCGTCTCCTCCGAGGAGAAGCGGAAGGTTCTGGATCGGATTCTGGAACGGCTTGGAGCGTCGGTCGTGACCTCAAACTTCCTGAGGGTCTTGCTGATGAATTACCGCCTGGCATTGCTGGAGGAGATTTCACAGGCGTTTCAGAAACTTGCCAACGAGCGCCTCGGCATCGTTGAAGTGGAAGTGTCTTACGCTCAAGACCTCTCCCCGGACGAACAGGAAGATCTGCGGGCCAAGTTTGCGGAACTGACCGGCAATAAAGTTGAAATGAAGTTCCAGCACGAGGCGGAATTATTGGGAGGCTTGCAAGCCCGGATTGGAAGCACCATTTACGATGGTTCCGTCCGAGGATACTTGGAACGCCTTCGGGAGCAGTTGAAAGCAACTTACTGATGTTTACAAAATATAGTGACGCCGTTCTTTGTAGCGCCGCTCTATGAGCGGCGAAAGACACGGGTCATAGACCCGCGCTACAGTAATAGTTGTCACTATATTTTGTAACTATCAATAGCAGGACGATTCAGAAGGCCCGGCCGGGCGGAGTTGCGAGTCTTCCCATCGCAGTTTTTAGCGGCTTGGGTTTTTCAGGCTGGCAGGCAAATCCAATTTGCTGGTAAAGTTCAAATTGAAAATCAAGAAGCCCTGATCGCCGGTCCTTTCCGGCATACTGTGAAGAAACGATCAACTTTTGGCACGAATGAAAGCATAGGCTTATGGCAAAAATAAGACCAGACGAGATTACAGATATCATCCGGCAACAGATTGAGAACTTTGACCGCAGTGTGAGCGTCAGCGAAGTGGGCTCCGTGATGTCGGTCGGAGACGGGGTGGCGCGAATTCACGGGCTGGACCACGCCATGGCGGGCGAGCTGCTTGAGTTGCCTCATGGAGTGTCGGGCCTTGCCCTGAACCTGGAAGAGGATCAGGTCAGCGCGGTCCTGCTGGGAGATTATACGAAGATCCAGGAGGGCGACGTTGTTAAGCGCACCAAGCGCATCATGTCCGTCCCGGTGGGTGATGCGCTGATTGGCCGCGTTGTCGACGCTTTGGGCAATCCGACGGACGACAAGGGACCGATCACGGCCAAAGATTTTAGTCCTCTTGAGAGATTGGCCCCCGGTGTGGTGGATCGTATGCCGGTGCGCGAGCCTTTGCAAACAGGTTTGAAGGGAATCGACGGCATGATTCCCATTGGGCGTGGCCAGCGTGAATTGATTATTGGCGACCGGCAAACCGGCAAGACCGCCATCGGCATTGACACGATTCTTAACCAGCGGGGCGGAGATGTCATTTGCATTTACGTGGCCATCGGCCAAAAGCGCTCCACCATCGCCCAGGTCATCAGCGTTCTGGAAGAATACGATGCCATGAAATATACGATTGTCGTTGAGGCCAGCTCGGCGGACCCCGCGCCCATGCAGTACCTTGCGCCCTACGCCGGATGTGCCATGGGTGAATACTTCCGCGACCATGGACGGCACGCGCTGTGCATATACGATGACCTTTCCAAGCACGCCGTCGCTTATCGTGAGATCTCTCTGCTGTTGCGCCGGCCCCCCGGGCGAGAGGCTTATCCCGGTGACGTTTTCTACCTCCATTCCCGGCTGCTGGAGCGTGCCGCGAAGCTCAAGAAGGAAAAGGGCGGAGGGTCCTTGACGGCCTTGCCCATTATCGAAACGCAAGAGGGTGATATTTCGGCCTACATCCCGACCAATGTCATTTCCATCACCGACGGCCAGATTTATCTGGAATCCGACCTGTTCAATAGCGGCATCCGGCCGGCCATCAACGTTGGTTTGTCGGTTTCGCGCGTCGGCGGAAATGCTCAGATCAAAGCCATGAAGCAGGTGGCCGGAACGCTGCGCCTGGGTCTGGCGCAGTACCGGGAGTTGGCGGCTTTTGAGCAATTCGGCAGCGACCTGGATCGAGCGACACAGGCGCAACTCCGGCGAGGCCGGCGCCTGACGGAAATCCTCAAGCAAGACCAGTATTCCCCTTTGACGGTTGAAAAGCAGATCATCGCGATTTTTGCCGGGACCAACGGCTACCTCGATGATCTGGAGGTGGAGGAATGCCGGAGCTTTGAAAAAGGGCTTTACGACTTCCTGGATGCTTCTTATCCGTCGCTGGGGAGGAAGATCTTTGAAAAGAAGCAGATCGATGACTCCTTGCGGGCCGAAATCCAGAAGATGCTCGATGAATACAAAAAGAAATTTACGGCGGACCGCGAAGCCGCAGCCGTGTGAGGCAAGAGGAAAGTGGCAACCTTACGGGACATTCGACGCCGAATCGGCTCGATCCGGAACACCAAGCAGATCACCCGGGCGATGAAAGTGGTGGCGGCCTCTCGCCTGCGACGCGCCCAGGAACGGATCTTCAGCGCGCGGCCATACGCCAATCAGATGATGGCGCTGCTGCAGAGCGTCGCCGCGCGCCTTGAGCAACAGGAGCATCCGCTGCTGGCGCGGCGTCCGGAACGCAAAAGCCTGCTGGTTGTGGTGACGGCGGACCGGGGGTTGTGCGGAGCGTTTAACGCCAACCTGATTCGCGCCGCCCAAAATTACCTTGACGAGCATGGCGAAGACAGGGTGTCGCTGGTGACGGTGGGGCGCAAAGGCCGCGATTTCTTCCGCCGCCGTCCCGTCGAGATTGTTTCAGAGCACGTGAATATCTTCAGGAACCTGGCGTTTTCGCACGCGGAATCGCTGGCGCGCGAACTGATCGATCTCTACACGCAGGAATCGGTGGATACCATCGATGTTCTCTACAACGAATTCAAGTCGGTGATGGCGCAGAACGTGAAAGTGGAGCGGTACCTTCCGATCGAACCGATCTCGCCTCCTGAAGGTGAATTCCTGGTGGATTATATTTATGAGCAGCCGCCCGCCGACATTTTGCGGACCTTGTTGCCCCGCTACCTCGAAGTGCAGGTTTTCCGCGCCTTGCTCGAGTCGCAGGCGGCCGAATACGCGGCGCGCATGACGGCAATGGATTCTGCTACCAACAACGCCGACGAGCTCGTGGAAACACTCCGCTTGCGGCTGAACCGCCTGCGCCAGGCCGCCATCACCAAGGAGATCATTGAGGTGGTGAGCGGCGCTCAAGCTCAGGAGTACTGAGCTGGCGAGAAGAAAGTCTTTGCGCTTTGAAAAGCGGCAATTGAGGATTTCAAGATGAGCGAAGGGAGAACTATGGCGGGAGAAAGAACCGGGAAAGTGGTTGAAGTGATCGGACCGGTGGTCGTGGTCGGCTTTGAGGGAACCGATCTTCCCCCCATTTACAATGCTGTGCGCATTGTTTCGGAAGGTTTCGACGTTCCTGAGCCCATGAACGTGGTTGCCGAAGTCGAGCAGCATTTGGGTGAAGGCCGGGCAAAGTGCGTCGCCATGTCACCCACCGACGGCATGGTGCGGGGGATGAAGGTGATCGACCTCGGGAAGCCTATCACGGTCCCGGTCGGCAAAGCCACGCTGGGACGCGTGATGAACGTGATCGGCGAACCGGTGGATAATCTGGGGCCGATCAACGCGGAAACGTTTTTCCCGATCCACCGGGAGGCTCCCTCCTTGGAAGACCAGAACACCCAACTCGAAATGTTTGAGACCGGCCTCAAAGTCGTTGACCTCCTGGAACCGTACATGAAAGGGGGGAAGACGGGCCTGTTCGGCGGCGCCGGGGTGGGGAAAACGGTCATCATCATGGAGTTGATCAACAACGTCGCCATGAAGCACGGGGGAGTTTCCGTCTTCACCGGGGTGGGCGAACGGACCCGCGAAGGAAACGACCTCTGGCTGGAGATGACGGAATCGGGCGTGATCCATCCGGGGGATTCGGAAAAATCGAAGGCCGCACTCATCTATGGCCAGATGACGGAACCTCCCGGCGCCCGCCTCCGGGTCGGCTTGACGGGGCTCACGGTGGCCGAATACTTCCGGGATGTGGGCGGCCAGGACGTGCTGCTGTTTATCGACAACATTTTCCGGTTTACTCAAGCGGGGTCGGAGGTCTCGGCCCTGCTCGGGCGGATGCCTTCTGCGGTGGGCTACCAACCGAACCTTTCCACGGAAATGGGCGAGCTTCAGGAACGCATCACCTCGACGAAAAAAGGTTCCATCACCTCCGTGCAAGCGATCTATGTCCCGGCCGACGACCTGACCGATCCCGCGCCCGCCACGGCTTTTTCGCACCTCGACGCCACCACCGTCCTTTCACGCCAGTTGGTGGAGATTGGCATTTATCCTGCCGTGGACCCTCTGGAATCGTCCTCACGCATGCTCGATCCTCGCCTCCTGGGACAGGAGCATTACAACGTGGCGCGCTCCGTCAAGATGATTCTGCAAAAATACAAGGACTTACAGGACATCATTGCCATTCTGGGCATCGACGAACTCTCCGAAGAGGACAAGTTGACCGTGGCGCGCGCCCGGAAAATCCAGCGCTTCCTTTCGCAGCCTTTTTTTGTGGCCCAGCAGTTTACGGGGCTGGAGGGCCGCTACGTCAAGCTGGAGGATACGATTCGCGGGTTCCAGGAACTCGTGGAAGGCAAGCACGACGGCATTCCCGAGCAGGCCTTCTACATGGTGGGCACCATCGAGGAGGCTCTCGAAAAGGCGGAAAAACTTAAAGCGGAGTAGAGATCATCGAGGTTATTGAGAGTTCATCAGGAACAGGTGATATGGCTGATTCGCTTCCCATTCGGATTCAACTGCGCATTGTGACGCCAGACCGCGAGCTGGTGGAAGGGGAAGTCAGCGAGGTCTCAATTCCCGGCAAGGAAGGCTATCTGGGTGTCCTTCCGGGGCATGCTCCGCTCCTGACGGAACTTCAGTCTGGCGAGCTTACCTACCGCCAGGACGATATGGACTTTCATGTAGCCATTCACTGGGGCTTTGCCGAGGTTCTTCCCGATCGCGTGATCATCCTGGCAGACATCGCCGAACGGGCGGAAGAAATTGACGTGGAGCGCGCTGAGCGTGCCCGGCGGCGAGCCGAGGAATATTTAAAGCAGCCGTCGGAGTCCGAGGCCGAAATCGAGGAGGCTCGCGAAGCCTTGCGGCGCGCCGTTTGCCGCCTGGAGACGGCCCGGCACTCGAAACCCTAGACCTTTGCGTTGACGGCGCCTGCAGAACTTCCTGCTTCCGAAATCGCAGGACGCATCTCCAGGGAAAGGGCGAAATCATTCTCAGTTTCAGCTTTCCTCACAAGCGAAACGAGATCCTCCAAGCCGGAACCGTCTTGCTCCGCGCGGAAGGCCTTCCGCGATGGGCTAATGTTCCTCCTGCATGATCTTGCCGCAGAGGATTGAAACTGCTATCTTGAGGGTGTAATGGAAAGTGTCCATTTGATGGGTGTTGCCCTTGACCTCACAGCTCCTGCCAGCAGCGATGAAGCTGCCCTTGTGGAGGAACTCAAAGCGGGCTCGGAGGAGGCTTTTGCCTACCTGCTGGGAGTTTACCAGAACCCGGTGTTCAACTTGATTTTCCACATGATCGGCGATCAAACCGAGGCTGCGGATGTCCTGCAGAATGTCTTCCTTAAGATTCTGCGGGGAATCCGTCAGTTCAACGGGAAAAGCAGTCTTAAAACCTGGATCTACCGCATCGCGGTGCATGAGGCATCGAATCACCGCAGGAGCTGCGGCCGTCGTCTTTTTCATGAGCCCTTTTCCGTTGACGACGAATCGTTGCAAGCAAGAGTCCCCGGTGTCATGCTGGGCAGAGACAGGGAGACACCCTACCGCGTTTACGAGCAGGCCGAGCGCCAGGCCGAGGTCAAGCGTGCGTTGGAGAGCCTTGCGCGACCTTACCGTACGGTTGTGGTGCTCAGGGAAATCGAAGATCTTAGCTACGAGGAAATTGCCCAGGTCCTTGGAATTGCCGAGGGCACGGTCAAATCACGCCTCCGGCGGGGGCGTGAGATATTGAAGCGCAAACTGGCGGCCCAGATGGGCAGTTGAATAATGATGATATTCGAATCTTGCGCGGAAATTCGTAGTTATTTCTCGGATTATGTGGACGGCGCCTGTGACACCAGAACGGTCCACTCCATCCGCTATCATCTTTCAAACTGTATGCCGTGTAACGAGGAGCTTGAACGTTACCGGTCGCTCCAGACGGAACTGCACGAGCTGGCACGACGGCAGGTATCGAGCAGCTTGGCGCTGCGGTTGAGAGTCCAAGTGTCTCAGGAGTTGCACCGGAACCTGGCCCAGCGCGTCATGGTTCGGCTGGAAAATATGTTCCGTCCCGTGTTGCTTCCTTCCGTCGCAGGATTTCTGGTGGCTCTGGTGTGCATGGGCTTGGTATTAGGAGAGGGCACACCGCGGAGCAACAACATTCCTGATGTTCCCCTGCAAATTGTCACGCCGCCCCGCATCCAGGAGCTGGCCCCGATGAACTTCGATATGGGAGGCCGCCCGCTGGTTTTGGTGACTTACGTCAACGCCCGTGGAGAGGTGACGTCTTACAGTATCCTTTCAGGTCCGCACTCGCCCAAGCTCATGGAGCACCTCGATCGCATGATGTATTTCAGTCTCTTTTATCCTGCCACGTCGTTCGGAGTGCCGACAAGCGGCCGGCTTGTCCTTTCTTTCCGGCGAATCACGGTCCGAGGTTAGCCTGCTTGCTTTCGAGATTTTTGACGCCCAACCTTAGTAAAATGCCGAAAACACGCGGAGGGAAAAGGAAGGGCGGACCGGCGATCGGGAATTGGCTTATTGCCGGCGCAATTCTTTTTGCTTTCCTGGCTTCACCCCTGTCCGCTTGGGCTCAGCAGGGGAAAGTCGTTCTTGAGTCCAGCGAGCAGCTTTTCTCGGTCCTCGCTGCCCTCAATGCCGCAGGCTACGATACCGGAATTGGAGTCGGCACGGGCGATAAAACCCGCGAGGGGGTTCGCGCCGCGCTGGCTAAAGAAAACATTCCTATTCTTTCTGAGATCAAGACATTTTACGAGGCCCATAAAATCTCCGGCCATCCTGGCGCCGATTTAGGGCAATATGTTTCCCTTGCCCTGCTTTTGGGACCGCCGCCGGATTTCCACTTCACCGTTGCCCAAAGCGATCTTCCTCCGGACGCCAAAGCCGTCGCCGGCTTGGTTCCCCTGCTGAAGGTCTTTTGCAAGCAGGTGGATTTGGCGGACCTTTGGGCCCGCGCCCAGATCAATTATCGCACCCGGATCGAACAGTACAGCCCGCTGGTTCGCAAAAGCATCGAGTTTACCGATGCCTATCTTCGTTTCCCGGCGGGAGCTTACCTGGGCCGGACCTATACCATCTATGTGGACCTCCTCGGCGCACCGAACCAGATTCAGGCGCGAATCTACGGGTCGAATTACTACCTTGTCATCACGCCGTCGAAGCAGCTTGCAATCGACGACATCCGCCATCAGTACCTTCATTTTCTCCTCGATCCGCTGGCCGTGAAGTACGCGCCCCAAATCCATCAAGCCGCCGCGCTCGCCGCGGTGGCCAGAAAGGCTCCGGCGCTCCGAAGAGATTTCAAGGAGGACTTTCCTTTGCTGGTCACCGAGTGCCTCATCCGGGCGGCTGAACTACGAATCGATAAGCTTCCCGAGGCCCAGGCACAGAAACGGGTCAAGCAGCTAACCAGCTCGGGTTTAATCCTGGTCCCGTACTTTTACGAAACCCTGGCGGATTATGAAAAGCAGGAAGCTTCGATAAGCGTCTATTACCGGCAGATGATCCAGGGGATTGATCCCGGCAAGGAGGAAGAACGGCTGGCGAACGTCAAGTTCACCCCGCCGCCTCCGGAAGTGGCTGCGGCTCCGGAACGCTCGGAGGTCGAGCAACTGCTCGACCAGGGTGACAATGCCATCTATGCCGGAAAATACGAGGAGGCGCGCGCGGCCTTCCAAAAGGTTATCGAGAAGGATTCGCGGAATGAGCGCGCCTTGTTTGGTCTTGCCGTTGTTGCCAGCAACACTCGCAAGCCCGATCTGGCGCGGAAATATTTTGAAGAGACCCTGGACGCGGCGCGCGATCTCCGGCTGGTCACCTGGTCGCATATTTATCTTGGGCGCATCGATGACCTTAGCGGCGAGCGCAATCGGGCGCTGGCCCAGTACCGTGCAGCTTCGTTAACCGCTGCGGCCTATCCGGAAGCCCTGCGCGCGGTCGAAGCAGGGCTTAAAATCCCTTTCGGAGCAGAACCCCAAAGTCAATAAGCATGGCTGCGGCGCGCTTGCCCCTGCGGCGCGCGCGAGATCATCACGTCAAAATTCTAGCGGCTGCGGTTCGCGGCTTCTACGATGGCATCGGCCAGGCGCACAGCGGGGAGGATATGCTCCACGTCGTGAACGCGCACGATGTGAGCGCCGTTGAGAATGGCTGCTGTTACGGCGGCCGCGTCGCCGAATTCGAGCCATGCGAGGGTATTGCATCCGGGTTTAACCGGCGGATTGGCGAGCCTGGACTCCTTTCTGCGAGTCGCGCCCCGGGTTTCCTCGCCCTCGACGGCGGCCCGCACAAACGATTTTCTTGAAGTCCCCACCAGGATCGGCAGCCTGAAGTTCCGCAAGCGGCCGAGCTGAGCCAGAATTTCATAGTTCTGAGTTCTCGATTTGCCGAACCCGAGACCCGGATCGATAATCAACTGCTCCCGGCGCACGCCGCAGGCGAGAGCCCGCTGGATGGACCCTTCGAGCCCGCCTTGAATCGAGCGCCAGATCGACCGCACGAAAGGTCTTTGCTGCATGTTTTCAGGCCGTCCGCGAAGATGCATCAGGATAAGCGGGATGCGGCGCCGGGCGGCCACTTCGGCCACCCGCGCGTCGAAGCGCAGCCCGCTGATGTCGTTCACAATGCTTGCTCCTGCGCGCACGGCCTGCTCGGCCACGGTGGCCTTGGTGGTGTCGATGGAAATGGGGACTCGCCTCAGCTTGCGCCGAAGCCCGCGAATCACCGGAAGCACGCGCTCGGCCTCTTCCTCCGCGGAGATGGATTGCGACCCCGGGCGGGTCGATTCTCCGCCCACATCGATCCAGTCGGCTCCCTGCGAGACCATTTCGATTCCTCGGGAAATCGCCGCGTCTGAATCAAGATAAAGTCCCCCGTCTGAAAAAGAATCCGGTGTGGTGTTCAGCACTCCCAGGATGATGGTGCGGGAGCCGAGCCGCACCTTCCTGCCCAGCACGGCCAATTCAAAAGAGGGGCGAGTTTTCATGGTGATGGCATTTTGCCACAAGAACGATGCACTTCCAAACATGCTCAAAGGAAGCCGCCAGCGCTCTTGATAATTTTTGCCGGGTCATCCATTATTACTGGAGATGAAAGTCAGCCCTCGAGTCCGGACCGTTTTTCGCTTACTTTTTCTTTTGGCTGTCCTTATCACGGTTGCTGTGGTGTCCGCCATCACGACCATCCGTTTGACGGTGCACGGGAGGCAGGAAACCTTGCCAAACCTGGTTGGGTTGCCCGTCGCTCAAGCGCAGAAGGTTGTGGACGGGTTCGGTTTGCATCTGAAGGTCGAAGACAAGCTTTACAGCACTACCGTGTCTGCCGGCGGCATCGTTTCCCAGATGCCCACGGGCGGGACCCGCGTCAAGCCGCTTCAGGATGTCCACGTGCTGGTCAGCTTGGGTGCGCCGCAAGTGTCGGTCCCGGACGCCATCGGCAGCAGCCTGCGCGCGGCGCGGATTACAGCCATCCAACGCGGGCTGACCATTGGCGATGTGGCCGCGCTTTATTGGCCGCAAAGCCAGCCCAACGATGTTGTGGCTCAATATCCCCCGCCTTCCGCAAGCGATTTGCAGAGCCCCGCCGTCGATTTTTTGGTCTCACTCGGTCAAACGCCGCCTTCGTATCTGTGCCCAAGCTTTCAGGGCAAACCGCTTGCAATCGTTCAAGCGGAACTTCAGCAGGCGGGTTTCGAGAACCCTCAGGTTACTCGCGTTCCATCTTCCGGCGCCGCCCGCGGTGCAATCCTCTCGCAACAGCCCCTTCCAGGCAGCAAAGTAACGCCCGACACCGTTTTCACGTTTCAGGTTGCCGAGTAGCCTGGACTGTTCCCGCTCGCTTCAGTTTTGGATCATCAGTTTCCTAAGGGTAAGCTCCGCCGGGTACTGGCGGAGCTTACGATGCGACAGGAGGGTGGAAATGCCTACGAGCTAGCCTTCATACCGACGTGTTGCTGGAGCGCGGCCAGTTTTTGCGCCGCATGAACGTACTGCGTGAACGTTCCAACCGAGTCGGCCAACTGGTTGGCTTTGTGAGAGAGGATGCCGATGGATTGAGGATAGGGGGTTCCCTGAAGCGCCATCGTATCCTCCTGGGCGTTCAGCATTTTGATCGCAGCGTCAGTCTGGTAGACCATTTCATGGACATCCGGCGTCGTGCGCTTGAGAAGCCGCTGCTGCCACGGCTCCAGTTTTTTCCTCATTTCAGACAATTGCAAAAGGTCGCTGCCCATCTTATTGATCTGGCTTTTGATCCGATCCAAACTGCTGCCTTCGTCCTGCCAGGACAGTTCGTAATTCTGGACTTCGATGGGACCGGCCTCTTTATTGACCTTTCCGGCAAGCTTCTGCATTCGGTTAAAAAGAGTTGTAGCTGTTTCGGTATCCGCAAAGTTTGCGGTAGGGGAGGTTAAAGCGACCGGCTGGTGAGGTTCGATTGAAAATAAAAAGCCCGCCGGCGATAATAAAGCAAAGACAAATAGCGAACCAAGTGCTCGAACGGTTTTCACACGCATAATATCTCCTTTCCGTACAGTGAGTTAACCGCCGGCAGCACCTGCGTCGTGCCGCCGCATAACCCACGTTTCTTAGGATGCCCCCGCCGGGCAATATCGTTGCTTAGAACGTAGCAGAGATACGAAGGGCCGAATTTGTTTGGATTGAAGCGCGATTGCTGGGTCCAAAGCTCATTTCAGAACCTTGCGCCGTTCGTGCCGCGCGAGCTTAAGGCAGGCTGGCAAAGGGCAGCAGGAGCGGTTTCTGGACAAGAAAGGGCAGGCGTGCAATTTGGGCGACGGCCTTCCGCACGGACCCTTCTTCGGTGGGCTCAAGCGTCATCACAAAGGGCAGATGGTTTTGGGGCATGCCCGGTTCCTGGAGAACCGAGTCGATATTGATCCGGTGGCGCGCCAGGATGTCGCACACGCGGGAGAGAATCCCAGGGCGGTCGCGCACGACCAGGCGCAAATAGGCGGTAAGGATATTTTTGTCCGTTGGCGCGCTTTTGGCCTTGTGCCATTCGGAATAGCCGAGCGGCGTGCTGGCCGTGCCGCCCCCGGCCATCGCGCGCGCAATCTCCACAACGTCGGAAAGGACCGCGACGCCGGTCGGTTCGCCGCCCGCGCCGCGCCCGGTCAGAGTGGTTGTTCCTCCTTTATTGCCGATCAGCAGGATGCCGTTCGTGCTGCCCCGAATGCCGGCGAGCTGCGAGGATTGCGGAATCATGGTGGGCCGCACGGTGATTTCCAGGCGGTCGTCCTGCCGCCTGCGCGCCGCCCCAATCAGCCGGATGGTGTGTTTGAGCCGATGCGCGTAGGCAAAATCAATTTGTTCGATCCGGGTGATTCCCTCTGCCGGAATATCCCGGACCCGAACCGCCTGCCCAAAGCACACCATGGCCAGGATGGCAATTTTGTACCGGGCGTCAATACCCTCTACGTCGAAGGTCGGATCGGGCTCGGCGTAACCGAGTTCCTGCGCTTTAGCGAGCGCATCGGCAAATGACGTCGAGTGTTGTTCCATCTCGGTCAGGATGTAATTCGTGGTTCCGTTCAGAATTCCGTACACCGCGGCAAAGCTTTCTCCCGCAAGGCCCGCGCGGATCGCGTGCAGGATCGGAGTCCCTCCGGCCACGCAGGCTTCGATCCCCAGTTTTACTCCCTTGGCGCGGCTGCGCTCGGCCAGTTCGATGCCATACTCGGCCACAAGCTGCTTGTTGGCGGTCACCACGTGCTTGCCGGCCGCAATCGCCGCGAATGCAATCGCGCGGGCGGTCTTGAGATCGCCCACCAGTTCGATCACCGCGTCCACTTCCGGGTCATTCACCACGTCTTTCCAGTCGGAAGTGATTTCCACCGGGCCGCGCAGCCACGATAGGTCGCGCTGGTGGATCGTTCGCGAGCAGATCACCTTCAGCTCCAGCTTGCAGCCGAGCCGGCGCTCGATTTCCCGCTGGTGCTCTTCGAGGACTTTGATGGTTCCCGTCCCCACGGTCCCCACCCCAATGATTCCCAGGCGGACCGCCTTCGTTCCGCCCGATCCCGGCCTGCCGATTCCCGTTTTCGCGCTTTTGCTCATGCGTCGATTTCCTTCACGGAGGGCCTCAAACCCCCGTCGGCACAATGCATCATCATAATACAAGCAGCCGGTTGTTGGGCGATGGAAATTCGGACTTAGAGAGCGCCGAAAACTGGAGCGGAAACGTCCCGGTGCCTTAAATCGCTTTCGCCTTGCGCCCCTTCGACGGAAGGTGTATACAGGGTGACTTGAGAGACGTCAGCGCATGCCGCAACCGGCGTAACCCAATGCATCGCGCGCGGGGAGAATATCATGAAGAGAAAATGGTTTTTTCTCATGCTAGCGGCTTTTTTTGTGGTGACGCCTCATAGCTCGACGAACGCTCAGAGTCCGACGCATTCGCCACGCGAGACGACATACCCACCCTTAGGTCAAATTCAGAGACTCTATGTTGATACCGCGGGTAACGGAAGTCCAGCGAGCAGAGAGTTTGCCCAAAGGGTTAGAGATGCCTTGGCCAGCGGTAACTGTGTCGCACTAGTCGCGAGCCCCGAAGAGGCCGACGCAGTGCTGAGTGCACGACCCTTCAAAGAGGCGGCGTCTAAGACCGTTTATAAGTGGGTTTTCATAGGCGCGAAGACGGACCTTATCCTTGGTGACTGGAACATGCCCGACTCCTATTCGCCGATCTCATCCGAGGTCAGCGAAGTCAAGGACGCGCTCGGATGCGCCTCCTCTCAGCGGACCAACGCACCCAATCCGGCGCAATGGGGGGCAGTCATTCAAGTACCGAACGAGCTGAGGGGTCCGAGCCTTCCCAGCCAGCAGTCCACGAATGCTCTGCCCGGTCTCGGCCATGGGTCACCCTCGCTGCCTCCCGGCGTCACTGCGGATGACTATAACTATGTTCGAGGCATAGTCCTGCGGCTAGAGAAGAACCAATACAAGCTGCCATCCTTCCGCTGGACGATCGTTCCGGCTTCGCAGCTAAACTCTAGCGCCGATCCGCAGCACGGAATAGTCTTCGTTTACACCTCGATGATCCACTTCCTAAGAGACGATCCTGGAGAGATGGCTTTCGTCATTGCTCATGAACTCGGTCACGTTGAGGATGCACCATACCAGTTGGCGCGAATGCAAGTAGAGAAAAGGTCTCTACTCCCGCAACTTGTGCAGCAGGATTTAGAGACACGCGCCGACAACATAGGGTTTCAGTACCTCGTGGGGGCGGGCTTCAACCCCTATGATGCGGCTGCGCTTTTTGGAAGGATGCAGATGTTCCAAGGGGACACCGGACTGAGCGGGTTCTTTCAACAGTTCTTATCCAACCATCCAATAAACGAGGCGAGAGTTTCTAACTTGCGGCGTCTGTTTCAGCAATTTTGCGCGACAGGCCGCCTTCGGTGCGTGGCGACTAGCGCAGGCGACTAGCAGACCGGATAAAGAGGGCGACCGGCGGCTCGTGCAGCACATTTGCATCAGCAAGCCCCATGTCCCACGCGGCGCAAGACTTTTTGCAGGCAAGACTACTGGCTATGGTTCTCATCTGTCGCAATTGTGGTTCCGTCAACGCTGACCCTGGCGGAGACCCTAGACATTACCGGTGCGGAGTGTGCGGGGCATTGCGGCTTGAAAGGGTCGCGACGAGGGGCGAGAAAACCTTCGCTGCGGTCGTTACTGGCGCTGCGGTTGGGGGGTTGTCGTTTGGTCCTGTTGGGGCGTTGGTCGGGGGAATTGTCGGGCTGTTACTGGGAGAACAGAGATTGAGATGAGCGAAGGTAAAGTCATCCTTGTCCTCGTGGCTGTCGCGACGCTAGCGTACTCGAGTTGCGCCGCCGTAAAGAAAAGGAGGCTGGACTTAGAGGAGATTGTTGTGCTTGCCATGAACATGGCGGCGAGTGTTACGGGCGCTTACATATTCATCGGCGCATTTAAGGTGGCGACTAATTCGTCCCAAAACTCTGTGTGGGCGGGGATCACTGGCGTATGTATGGTCATCTATTTTTCCCAAAAAATAATTGCCAGTTTCGTAGGAATAGTTACCTGTGAGATGCCGCCCCAAAATGGTCCAAACAACCCGGGCAGCGCTGACCCCCCGCACGCGTGATCGACCAATGAATTTTATTGTTTTTTACGCACCCGCGCTACCGCCTCAGGCTTGGGAGAGGCCCTTGCGGGCGCAAATCTCAGCCACGATGACCTGGGGATTCTTCGTTCGGGCGTTGCGGAGCGTTCGCAGAATTGATGCTTCGGCGAAGCCGGCCGCCCGGAACTCCTCGAGGAAGGCAACTCCCTCCTTTGCTCCCGCGATTCAAGCGAACCAGTTACTCTCGCGGCGGCACTCTTGCAACGGCAGGGGCCTTTCCAGGATCAGCTCGGCGGCGTAGATGGCGCCTCCCCTGCGGACCACTCGCGCCAGTTCCCGAAAAATCGCCTCTCGAGCCGGGTTCAGGTTGAAGATGCCGTTGACCAGCGCCGTGTCAATGGATTCAGTCTGAACGGGCAGATTCTCAGCGTCGGCCCGGCAAAACATCACGTTGCGCACCCCCGCCTCAGCCAAACCCAATCCCGCCCGCCCCAGCATTGCCTGACTGAAATCTACACCGATAACCCTTCCTCGGCGCCCTGTCCTGTGCGCTGCAATCAGAGAATCCAAACCGGTCCCGCAACCCAAGTCCAGAACCGCCGCCCCTTCCGAAATGCAGGCAAAGACGGAGACATTCGAGACGCCAGCAAACGCATCCACGGCGGCTCGTGGCAGGCCCGCGATCCACTCCTGCGTGTAGCCGAGGCTCTCGGCAAACTTCCGGCCTACCGGGAACACGTGTTCGTCCTGAGGATGCTCGGCCGCCGCAGAATACGCGTTGCGAACCTTGCGGCGGATCGGCTGTTCGTTTTCCACTTTCTTGACCCGTCTGGAAAGTATTTCAGGCATCATTATGAACTAATTTCAACTGGTGAGCTACAGGAGGGATGGCATCTGGGGCTGCCGCAGACTCTTTCGGGTCTGCGATCCTTCCCGGCGCGATGCTCACGCGCAGACCACAGACGGTTTGTGCCAACCACGGCCCCTATGAGCGGTGAGAGAGGGCGGGCTTGCAGGTGACGGGCCGGGTTTCCCGGCGAACGCCCTAAACCATGCCCCTAAATGAAAACGGGGAGCCGCTCGCGGTTCCCCGTCTTCTCACTTTTTTTAACGCCGTGGCGGCGTTCCGGAAGCGTCGCCAACGGTACGCACCGCTAGAGCGGTGTGATCTGGTTTTCAAGCTGCGCCCGGCGGAGTAATAGCTCCTTCCGTTTGCATACCTTCTATTTACTCCCGTGCACGGCGAATTGCAAGGGGAATTTTCCGCCCCTCGCGCCACGGTGTCCAGCGGCAGTTCTAGACTTATCCTTGCTGCCGATTGACCGGGTGCGATCATCGCAGACATCGCAAAAAACGCGGTGTCTGCGCCACCCGCGGCAACGACACGTTCACCTACGACGGCGACGGCGAGCGCGTGGCTGGCGCAGACCTTTTAGGTCTGCGAGGTGAGCTGCTGAAGAGATTTCAAGGCATGCGGTCCATCTTCAGGACCGAGTCATTGCCGAGGTGATAGAACCTGAAGCTTGACCACGGCCACTGATCGGGAGCATCGGCCAGGCCGCGCTTCACGGGATTGGCATGCATGTAGTTGAGTTTTTCCAGACGTTTTTTCTCGCTGTAGATTCCAAACGGATAGAAGCGGCGCTGCCAGACTCGGAAGGCGGACTGAACGTGTACAGTCGGTGGAAGACGCAGCCGCGCAAGTGTTCGCTCACACCAGTGGTTGCCGGGATTTGCGCGAAGGATGCGTAAAAGGCGGGCGGCGGTGCGCTGCTTGAGTTGCTGAACGATGCGGCGGGTGGATTCGGCCGGTTGTGGCCAGATCAAAAGGTGGAAGTGCTCGGGCATCAGCACCCATCCGAGCAGGCGGAAATGGAACTCCTCCCGCACAGCCTCCAGCGCTTTCACAAACTCGCCGCAAAATTTTGGGCTGAGCTGGTAGCGCAGACCGCCGCCTTTGCGGTCTGCGGCTTTTCCCCGATATTCCTACGAAAACCCGCGGACCTGAAACCCGCAGGTCCGCGCTACGGGCTCGAGCCAGTGCGGGAGGTTTGACATGATCGAAACCAAAAGCCACGACTACGCCTGGAGCAAATCCTGGATTGAGTTCAAGGCCCCGAATGCGCCAGGCGTCTACTGGCTGCGGGACAAGGAAGGCAAGACGCTTTTTGTGGGCAAAGGCAACGTGCGCGAACGCCTGCTGAGCCATTGGTTCAAGGAAAATTCCGCCGCCGTCGCGATCTGGAACCATGCTCCGTACACGTTCCACTTTGAATTGACGAACAACCCCGCCCAGCCTTTGGCAATCGGAGAACCTACGATCCCACGGCATGGAAAGCCATGCCGTGGCTTGTATCTTTCCCATCGATGAGAGAGAACATACTGGGATGGGCGGAGGAGGTTTCGGGGAGGCCGGCCGTGGCTGAGGCCCGACGCAGAGTCGAGAGCCTGTTGGGTAGATCAGCCCCCCGCCTTCTTCTCCGACGCCGTGGAAGAATCTACCCCCACCATGCCCTGCGCTTGCTCTCCGAGCGTATTATGCACCGCGGCCAATAGCCCCCCGCGAGATTTGCGCTTGACATTTCCGAGTTATATGATAGCCTAGTATGGTGAGTTATTGGGCGCAGATCGGACGAGGCAAAGCGCCGGCGCGGCTTTCCCTCACCCACCGCTGCCGGGTCCTCTCCCGCAGGGAGAGGGCTGAATAAGGGCGGTTCGGCGCGAAGAGGCGCGAGGAACTGCGGCCGTGAGGACACGGCCCCTCCTACAAAATCGCGATAAGTGGTTGAAAAATAAGGAAGGCGATCTTGCCACGCCAGAACAGAAAAAAGAATTCTTTTTTTCAAAAACGAAGCTAGGAAGTTGTTGAAAACAAAGGACGGCTGTGGAAAAAACAGCCAAAACGAACCTGAAACGAATCACCAAGCAAACTCCACCCTGGTGCGGCGGGTCGCATACTCTTTGTAAGGAGCGACCCGCAGCGTGCGGATGTGCCCCGCCTGATCCGCATAGGCTAGGACAATGGTGAGCACGTTATTCTTTCCCGCGAATGTGAGGAAAGGTTCCGGGAGGTAGAAATCCTTTTGCGGACCCTCGGTGACATAGCGGCCCACGAATTTGCCGTTCAGGTAGAGCAGGGCATCGCGATCGGCTTCAAAAGTCACCTTCCAGGGAGCGAACCACTCTTGGGAAGGCTGCTCCAGGGCGAACTTGGTGCGGCACCAGGTGAAGGCCGGCGCAAGCTCCTTCGGGCCTCCGGCGCCGATGGGAGCGGGTTCACTCCAGCCGCCCGCGGGCGCGTCGGGGTCGATTTCTCTCGCGTGCATGGGCGCCGGAAATCGCTCGATCTGCCAGGGGTCGAGCGGAGTTGTATTTTCACCAAGGCGCACAGACTCAAGTCCTTTCAGTTCGCTCATGTTCTCTCCACCATTGGGCGAGCCGAAAAGCTCGTAGGCGATCTCCAGCGTGTTGTCTGCCTGCTGCGCGTATTTCGCGACTTCAAACTCCACTTGCTTGCCGGTGGTGGATGCCTCGGGCACCAGTTTGCCGTTCAGGAAAACCTTCTTTGCATCATCGGCGAAAGTTGAAATGAACATCTTGCTCTGGCCGTTGAGCTTGAGATGATCGAAGCGATACTTAACGTAACCGTAGGGGATGAGTCCGAATTCCTCGAGCGGCTTGAGCCGAGAGGCGACCCATGGGCCGGACTGGGTGTCGGAAAGTTTCTCCACCCAGGTGCGAACGCTTTGAAGCGCCATAGGCTCATAAGGCAGGTCGGGCGTGGCCACGGTCAGGCTCGCAGTCCGGTGGGGCTCGTCGTACTGAAATCGCGTCCGCGCGCCGTCCACATGACACTGGGCAGGAGAAGGAGGCAGCAGCACGCTGATCTGGTGCTCGCCCGGCTCGAAATCCAGCTCCGCCCACACGTGGTTTTCGCGGGAACCCGTCGAAGCCAGCAGGCTGCTGTCAGAAATAAACGGAATGGAAATAGGCTTATCTCCTTCGGTGCCCGGCAACGTTTTTGTGGGAACCTCCGCCACCCAGGTCCGCAGGGCTCGCTCGCGAGGAACCAGCACGACCATCAGATCTTCATTAACGACCAGGACTTGCTCACTTTTTTCGACGCGGGCCCCGATCACCACCGATTCATACTCTCTGTCCCAGTAGAGGTAGACCGTGTTGCCCTCGACGCGAGGCTCGCCGGAGGTCGCCAGGGAAATTTCCACCAGGCGCCCCGGATCGTCGTAAAGAATCAGGAAGGTACGGTCCAGGTTGAATCCATGCGCCAGAATTTCCGCCGTCGAATAGCGAAGCGTGCCGCCTGCAATAGGAACCTGAACGGCCAGCATCTTCATCTCACGCGCCCCGATGCTCAGTTCCCCTTCGCGCGGAACGCTGATGATCCGGTGCGACGGGCTGGCCGCGTCCACAAAAGTCATTTTGAACCGCTCGTCGGCGTTGGCGTTTTCCCGGACAAACAATACGCCGCTTTTGCCGTTGATCCGCTCGGTCACGCTGACGGCCGGGTTGGTCGATTGCGCGGCGTCATCCTGCCTTTGCGCACGCGCCAGCACGGAACCAAACATTCCACCGAACAGCGCAATCGCTCTGGCCTCATAGTACTTTGCCCACAATCCGCCGGGCTCGCGAACCGGCGCAGCGTAATCGTAAGTTGTCGTCAGACCTTTGGCGGCCCAATCAAAATTCGTGCCGCCGAAACCCATGTAGTAGTTGTAGAACGTCGCGCCATCTTCAATGACGGTCTTGGTCAAAACATCAAGCTGAGCGGGCCCAACACCTTCCTGGTCCACGGAAAGCTTTCCGCCAAATTTACTGAACCACCCTCCTTGCAGCTCGGTCACTCCCACCGGAGAGGAGGGCTCTTCAGCGCGCAATTTTTGGAGAGCGGGAGGTACGGATTTCAGAATGTTCCACCGCGGATAAAAATTGCAGAAGTCGGCGATGCGCGCCATATCGGGGTAGGAATTCTCCCGCGCCTGCCGGGTCCAGCAGGTGATGAGGGGAACGTCGATCCCGGCGTTCCAGGCCATTTGAGCCAGAGCGGAAATGTAAGCGCGCTTCTGGGCGTCCGGCACAAATCTCCAGAAATCGTATTCGTTTTCAATCTGCATCAAGATGATCGGTCCGCCGGAAGTGATCAGGTGCCGCTGGATCACCGGCAGAACCAGGTTGTACCAATGCTGGGAAGTTTTTATGCTTTCAGGATCGTCGCTGCGCAACGGGAAGCGCTTCAAAATCACCCAGTGCGGAAAGCCGCCGGCATCCCACTCCGCACAAGCGTAGGGGCCTACCCGGGCGATCAGCCAGAGACCTGCTTCTTTAACCGCGTTGATGAAGGCCTCGAGCTCGCTCATGTCAGCATGGCCTTCTTCGGGTTCGTGATAGTTCCAGAAGACGTAGGTTTCGATCGTGTTCAAGCCCGCCCGCTTGAGCTTCAGCAGGCGGTCTTGCCACAAGGGCTGAGGACACCGGGCGTAATGAAAGGAGCCGCCCGTGAGGAAGGTGTCCTGGCCGTTGAGGGTAAAACAGTCTCGGTCATAGCGGACAATCTGAGGATTGGGGAACGTTGCCTCGCCCGCCGGGGGCAGCATGGCCGCGAATGCTTTTACACCCGGCCGCCCCAGCGCCACGGCAAAAGGAGCAGAGAGAGCTGATTCGAGGAACCTGCGCCGGCCGAGCTTCATAAGGAACCTCCCAGGGTTACAGTGGCGAACCTGAAAATCTCTTGGGCCGCGGCGAACTTCCGCCCCGTTATGCCAAGCGGTGAACACAGAACTTTACCGCAAAGCGCCGATGGGAACAACACTAAGGCTGGTCAAAACGGATGGCAACCGTGCAGAAGGCCGATTTCGGGGTGAACAATCGGAGTGGCTTGTTGTGCCTGCCGGGCAAATGCAGCGTGAATCCGTCCGGCAAGCACAACAAGTCGCCTGGCGGGGCCATTTGTGCATGGCCTGCTCAGATCATCCCTTATCGGTGAACTGGCGCATGTGCCAGTCCTTCTCCCACATATTGAAGAAGCCTTCGCGATAAGGATGCTCTTTAATCAAGTCCTCGTTCAGTTCCACGCCCAAACCGGGTTTTTCCGGCGGATAAAAGTAACCGTCGCGCGGCCGGGGCGTTCCGGGCACGGCATCCACCACCCACGTTTCAGAGAAATCGTCGAAGCACTCCTGTACTTTGACATTCGTGGTGCAGAAATCAAAGTGGACGCTCGCGGCGGTGCAGACGGGGCCATTGGAGTTATGGGGCGCCATTAGCATCGAACGGACATCCGCCATCGCGGCAATTTTTTTCATCTCGAGCAGGCCGCCGGCGTGAATGACGTCAGCCTGGATAATGTCGGGCGCATTGGATTCGAATACTTCTCGAAAACCGTAGCGCGTGTAATAGCGTTCGCCGGTGGCTATCGGCAGATTGACGTGCTCGGAAACTTTAACGAGCGAGGGGATATCTTCGGGCGGGCAGGGCTCTTCAATCCAGCCGGGGTGGTAGGGTTCCAGCATCCGCGCGATCTCAATTGCGGTGGCCGCACTGAAGCGTCCGTGCATCTCGACGAAAATCTCAACGTCAGGCCCGACAGCTTCACGAATGGCGGCAACCATCTCAACCGACTTCACTTTTTCCGCGTGCGAAATTTCGAGCGCACCCGGGCCGAAAGGATCAACCTTGAGCGCTTTGTAACCCTTGTTCAGCACAACCTTGACTTGCTTTGCAAATTCTTCCGGCTTCCGTTCAACGGTGTACCAAGCGTTGGCGTAGGCCTTCACTTTTTCGTGGCATTGCCCGCCAAGAATTCTCCATACGGGTTGGCCGCACGCTTTGCCAACGATATCCCAGCAGGCGATCTCGATTCCGCTCATGACGGTTGTGGCGATGACCCCGTTCCTCCAGAACTCGTTCCGGTACATGCGAAGCCACAGGTCTTCGATGTTGAAAGGGTCAGAGCCGATGACGTGGCGGCGGGCAGCTCCCTGGATGTATCCGAGGACTCCTTCTTCGCGATTGTGAAGTGTACACTCGCCAATACCGACCAGGCCTTCGTCGGTTTTGACCTTGAGAAAAATGAGGTTTCGCCACGCTGCTCCGAGCACTAGCGGCTCAACGGCTGTGATCTTCATGGGGTATCCTTTCGATAACTTGATTGCGGCTGCGATATGGCGTTCCAGCCGAATCCGTAGCATCCATTCGCGACCCAAAACTTTACCGCAAAGGGCGGAAGGCAGCAAGACAAGGAGGATTTAATGTTCGAGAAGAGCCCAAGATGGGATCCAAATCCGCTGCGGAGCCAATCGCGGGGAATTAGGGCGCCTGCCGGGCAAATGCAGCATGAATCTGCCCGGCAGGCACACCCCTCCCTTTTGCCTTGGCGGCTGTTTCCAGACTGGACCTTACAGGAGGGGGACTAGTTTCTCGAGCGCATTTCTTCGCAGGTGAGACAACATTCCGCCCAGGGAACGGCCTTGAGCCGGTTGGGAGAAATCTGCTCTCCGCACGCCTGGCATTCGCCGTAGGTCCCACCGGCGACTCGCTCAAGTGCGTAATCGATTTGTTTGAGCATGCGGCTCCGGACACTTGCTGTTGTGACGTTCACATCCTGCTCAACAGTCTGAACCGCAAACTCCATATCATCCGGAGACTGCACACTTACAGAAAGGGCTTCCGGCCCACTTCTGGCGCGAGCAAGAAGCTCCTCGCGTTTTTTTAGCAACAGCGTCCGATATGTGCTCTTTCGTGACTTCAGTGATGCTGACATTGCGCAACCTTCCTTTTTGGGACCTTAAATATCGTCTTTCCGAAACTTCTGATGATTTGGAGCGGACGAAGGTTGCACGAAATCTAGCACGAACCTTAAAAATCTTCAACCGCTTTATTTTGTTCTCAATCGGACAATTGACCGTTATTATACGTATTGGAATCTGATTGGAACTATTACTTTTAGGGTCGGAGGGTCGGTTGGCCAACCGCAACGAGTTCCTGAGTTCTATTCGTAAGGCATTGAAAAAAAAGGATGGAGATGATTTTTCCAGGGCTGGCCGTCCGCTGCCGCCCCCGCTTGAAAATGTGATGCCCGTAATTCCTGCCGGGGAGCTGCTGGAGCGGTTTGAGGAGGAACTGCGAGAGCTTGGCTGTAACGCCCATCGGGCTTCCAGCCTATCCATCCTGGAGGGGATCCTTCGCCCGATCGTGGATCAAGCCCCGGCCTGCCCCGTGGTGCTTTCCCGTAATTCTCTTCTTGCCCATCTCCAGCTTGCTGCCATGCTCGAGGGCTGGGGTAAGCGAGTGAGCGTGTGGCCAAGTAGCGCCCGCGAGCAGCCGGAATCCGGCACGTTTCGTGACGAATGCTTTGCCGCTCGCGTGGGAATCACGGGCGCCGATTTTGCGCTCGCAGAGACGGGCAGCCTGGTTTTGACCAGCTTCACCGAAGGCAGCCAACTGGCTTCGCTCGCGCCATCCATCCATGTTGCGCTCTATCGGCGCAGTCAGCTTCGGGGCTCGCTTGATGAGGTGCTGCAAAATTTGCCCGTGTCTTGTGATCCCAGCCTGCCCAGTCCGGCTCGCTCCGTGGTTTTTGTTACGGGCACCAGCCGTACTGCTGATATTGAACAAATTCTTGTGCGCGGCGTCCATGGTCCGGGTGAGGTCCACGCAATCCTGGTCGAAGAAGCTTGTCTTGCCGGATAATCGCCCCCTTATCCGCGGAAAAAGCTGCCATGCCGAGGATTGAACTCAGGTGGGATGTTGCGCCAATCAGCTTGACGTCCGTTCGTCATGAGGAGTTGCGGGTTAGGGAGTGTGTCACGTTGCCGGGCGGAAAACTCAGTGAACCCTTGCCGCTGGAATTTTGAACGAGCGGCTGCCAAAATCGGTTATAGGAACCCTGTGAAAAATAATTGTTGAAATTGTGGCAATATGGCACAATAACCTTGCGTTTGTCGCTCTTGTGTACCTTTCGAGTTGTACTCAAAGGCTTCGCGGGTTAGAGCGAGCGGGGCCGTTTGTGTTTTTCAGCCCTGGAAGTGAAGCAGAGAATTGACGGCGCCATTTACCAAAAGGAGTAGAAGTAAACGTGAGTAACAATCGCGAGCAAGGAACTGTAAAGTGGTTCAACGCCAGCAAAGGCTATGGTTTTATCCAGCGGCAAGGTGGTGAGGATGTTTTCGTCCACTTTTCTGCCATCCAAGGAGACGGTTACCGCAGCCTGCAAGAAGGTTCGTCTGTGGAGTTCGAAGTCGTCAACGGCCCGAAAGGACTCCAAGCGGCAAATGTTGTTCAACTCTAGGTTGATGGGGGCCGGTTAACCTCCGGCTCCTATCCTCATCTTTATTCAACCCTCCCCGATTCATTCCTGTCATTCGACTTTGGAATCGTACTTTCAGACAGAAGGGTTCGTGTGTGTGAAGGTCTTTACCCAAAGCCCGCCCAGCGTTCACTTTATAATAGCTGGCTCAAGGGGGTCGACTTATGGCCTAATGGCTATGGGATGGCCACAAAGTCGGCCTTTTAATGTTATCTGGCCGCATCAACCGCAAGCTAGGGTTGCGCTGGAACTCGCAGCCGGTGTTAGAATCGCCTGTGAAGTGCGAGGCAACCTCAAATGCGGTTTGGGTGCTGCGCGAGTGGCGAGAAATCGCTTCCGTGAAACTCCAGACCCGCTGACCTTGTTGCCAAGGCTGAGACCATGACCCCTTTAATGGAAGAAATCCTGCAGCAGCCTGACGCACTTGCTTGCGTCCGGAAGTACTACGCAAGCCCCGGCGCCATTTCGCGAAAGGCCTTGAAGAAGCTGGGGGTCTCCCGGCAACCAACCGTAATGTTCACGGGCATGGGTTCCTCGCTTCATGCCGCCTATCCCGCACAGGCTTATCTGACGGCGATGGGGTATCGCGCGCTGGTTTGGGAAACCGCGGAACTCGTTCACCACCACCTGAAGATCCTGACTCCCGACACGCTGTTGGTGGTGGTTTCTCAATCAGGAGAGACGGCTGAGATCATGCGCCTTCTGGAAGATTTGCCGGCCAAGATAAAAGTCATCGCCGTCACGAATATGGAAAGAAGCCTGCTGGCGCGGCGGGCCGGCTTGATGTTGCCGATGATGGCCGGCGTGCAGGCTGCGGTCAGCACGAAGACGTATACCTGCGCGGTGGCCGTCCTGATGTATCTGGCCTTTGCCATTGCCGGTGAAGACCACCGGCCGCTTTCCCAGGCGCTAAAGCATGCCGTGGACGCGGAGGAAAGAGTCCTTGAGCGCCACGACGTTCTAATGCCCCCGACGCTGCAGTTTTTTAATCGCCCGCCTTACGTGGCACTCATGTCGCGGGGAGCCGACCTGGCCTCGGCCCATCAGGGAGCCTTGATGCTCAAAGAGGTCGCGCGACTGGCGGCAGAGCCCATGAGTGCAGCGCAGTTTCGCCACGGTCCCATCGAAATCGTCAATCCCGCGCATTGTTACATCATCTTTGTCCGGCACGCCCAGCCGGCGCCGCAGGGACGAAAGACGGCGGAGCTTCTTCTGCGCTTGGCAGAGGATATCCGTTCTCACCATGGCCGCGTGTTGCTTCTCGCGGATCGTCCGGTCGAGAACATCACCGATATGAGGCTGATCCAGGTTGATCCCATCCGCCTGGGGCTTGGAACCCTGGTGGATGTTGTCCTCATGCAACTTCTCGCGCATGATTACGCGGTCGAAGCCGGATACGAGCCTGGGAAATTCTGGATTGCCGAGGGCGTGACACGCCACGAATAGCCGTCCGCCGGAACCGTTACATTGTGCGGAGCGCGCGGAACCCAAAGAAGTTTATTCATGAGCGTCCGAGGGCGCAACTCCTTCGCAAGCAATTTCCTCACTCTTTATTGCCGCGCTCATGGGAGCGGCACGTTGTAGCTTGGCAGGCGGCCATCATCGCTGAAAAGATGGCGCCGTAAGTTTGTGTTTTGTCTCCGAGAGCGCTCAAACGAATCGGCGGGCAGTCTGGCTGAACCCTTTGGGCAACGCGGCTGACCGTCGTTAGCATGAAGTCCGGCGCGCCGCGGCTTATCCCCCCGCCCAGGACAATCAGGTCGGGGTCCATGACAGCCACGATATTGGCGATGCCAACCCCCAAGATCGCGAATGTTTTTTCAAGAACTTCGCGCGCCGCGGAATCGCCCCGGTGAAACGCCTCGAAAACAAAATGGGCATCGCGCATCTTGGCCAGGCTTGCGTGGCCGCTTTGCGCGCCAGCCTTCATGAGTTTCCGGCCCAGGCTCGCTATGCCTTGTCCGGAGGCGTGTCTCTCAAAATACCCTGTGCCGCCGAAATTCTCCTGCCAGCGCGGCCACTCGACGTTCATGAGGTGCAGTTCCCCGGCCGCTCCGCCCCGGCCCACGTAGAGCTGTCCGTTTACAAAAACGCCCGATCCGATGCCCGTTCCCAGAGCGATGAAAATGAAGTTGTCGGCGCTCTGCGCAACCCCCCGCCAATGCTCACCAAGGGCGGCCATGTTCGCGTCATTTTCAAGGGAGACCGGGACGCGAAATTCCTTCTGCAATTCATCCTTCAAATCGATGTTGGTCCACCCCGGCAAATTGTTGGCGAGGAGCACCAACCCGGTTCGAGGATCGACGGGGCTGGGAACGCCGAGGGCGAGGGCGCAAAGTCTGGCCTGCTTCCCTGAAGGGACCAGCTTCCGGATGCTTTTCTTAATCTGGCTGATCATTTTCCGAGGGCCGTCTTCCGGCCGGACCTTCACCGCAAAGCTGTCGATAACCTCGCCGGAAAAATCAGCCAAGGCAAGATGGAGATGGCTGGCTCCCATGTCGATGCCAACCAGGTAGCCGAACTCGCGGTTGAGCGCAATCTCGCCGCGGGCACGGCCAGGGACAACGAGATGTTTCCTGCGGAGCCTGCGGACTTGGGCTTCCAGGCTCGACGCTTTTACGCCAAGTTGTCCAGCAAGGTTCTGCATGGAGATGGAGGGATGTTTTGAAATTTCCTCGAGGACGCGGCAAAGGCCGGATTCGAAGTCATGCATGTTCTTCATAGGTTTTCTTCTCAATCAGTACGTTCCATTTTTTGCGCCAAGCCTGCTACTCAACCGGAAGGATTGGCCGTAAATGTTTTTCAGCCTTAAGGGTTCGCAGCGGTCGAGTCTATCGCGGTTTCAAAGCGTTGCCAACTATTGCCGTGACTATTGCCGTGACGCGGGGCCATTGGAAGCGGTACGCGGGAGAACGATCCTGCGAGTGTGCAAAGGGAGTATCATGAGGAAACCGAGGCTTATGAAACCCATTTTGCGCAGCCGTTGGAACCTTACTCCGCAACAGGCCATGCGGCTCCAGGAGCGGCTGCGCGACCGTGTCGTGCTCTCCGACCGCTTCGCACGCATTCGATACGTGGCGGGGGCGGACATCGCCTTTGATCCTGAAACGCAAATGGCCTTTGGCGGAGTCATTGTCTACCGTTTCCCCGGGCTTCGAGAGGTCGAACGCCGCATGGCACGCCGCAAACTGCGATTTCCCTACGTGCCCGGTCTGCTCTCCTTTCGTGAATGCCCTATTTTGATCGCGGCCTTTGCGCGTCTTGAAACGCAGCCCGATTTGGTCCTGATTGATGGTCACGGCCGGGCTCACCCGCGCCTGTTCGGGATTGCCTGCCACATCGGCGTGCTGTTTAACAAGCCGGCCATCGGCTGCGCCAAATCCCTCCTGGTGGGAGATCACAAGGAGCCCGCTTTGAGAGCGGGATCGGCCACGCCGCTTAATTTCCGCGGGGAGCGCGTGGGTGTCGTGTTGCGAACCCGCGATAGCGTCAAGCCGATCTATGTAACTCAGGGACATTGTGTTTCGCTGGAGACTGCCGTGAAATTAGTCCGACAGTGCGTTGACGGATACCGAATCCCCAAGCCCACGCGCGAAGCAGACCATTATGTTCGAGACCTCCGCCGGGCTTATCAACAGTCTCGTTGCCGGCGCTAGGTCTTTGATGTCAGCGGTTGTTTTTTAATCAGTCAATGGGAAAATCTTGCGAGGTTTTTATGCGGAGCAAAATGAAGATCTCGTTCAAATCCCCCTTAGTTCTTTTTCAACTTTCTTCCGGAGCCTGAAGGCTGAGGCCCACACCCTTGTCCTTGAGGTTTTTGTTGATTTGTACCAGGACGTTTTCGGGGCAGCCTTCCCAATCGGCCACAACCTTGTTGCCGAGGAACGGCAGGTCTTTCACACCCATTTCGCTGGAGAAGAATCCCTCCACCACCAGAGCACGCAGTTGGTTGAAAAAGGCCACATAGTTTGAATCCTCGGGTGATGCTTTTTCGGGGTAGGCGATCCGGTCGAGGATCTTCTTTTGCTCTGCCTGAGCGCAACCAGCGAACTCATGGCCGAACTGGTACTTGCATTCCACGTCCAGCCACATCAGCCCGCCGCGAATTTCCGCCCGCAAGTCTCCTCCCTGGAAGTTGAGCCAATCGTCAATAAATTGCGGCACACCGGCCTGGCTGGCACTGCCGCTTCGCTCATCGGCGGGGATAATCCAGTCACTCAACACCTTGACCGTTTCATATTCGTGCTCGGTCAGCGCCTTCAGATGATAGCCGCCGGCAACGGTTCGAGTCTCTGCGGCCCGTTTTGACGTTTGTCGCTCCGCAGCTATTGCCGATCCCAGCGGGATGAAGGCCGCTGCGGGTACCGCTGTAATCGCCTTCAGCATGTCGCGCCGCTTGAGCTTGCCCTCGTGGTTGGTGTTTCGGTCGTCACCCATGATGCTTTCAGCTCCCTCTATAAGGACTCGATCAGGGTCTCTAAACGTTTCTCTTGTTGATCTGGTCTCTGATGTATTCCGAAGTGCGCCAAGCCAGCGCCAAGATCGTGAGCGTGGGATTCTTGTCGGCGTTGCTGACGAAAGGTGCGCCGTCGGTTACGAAAAGGTTCTTGCAGTCCCACGCCTGGCCGTGGGAGTTCAATGGGGAGGTGCTGCGGTCCGCGCCCATCCTTACGGTGCCTACCTCGTGGATGATCGCACCGCCCTGTGAAATGCCCCAATTCTCTTTGGCGCCCGCGGTACTGACAACTTCTCCGCCTGCGGTCTCGATGATTTCCCGGAAGGTTTCCCGGGCGTGCCGGGCCTGAAGGATTTCGTCGTCTGTCCATTTGAAATGAAACTTCAGAACCGGAATTCCCCATTGATCCACAACATTCCTGTCGATCTCGCAGTAGCTCTGGTCGTTGGGAATCATTTCGCCCCGGCTCGAAAAGCCGATGAAGGCGCCATACAGTTTTCGGCAGCCGCGCTTCAGGTCCATCCCATAGCCGCCGCCCAGGTAGCGCTGGGAATCTGAGAATATCCCCAGTCCGGGCATGTGGCGTCCGCCACCCATCTCGATGTGATAGCCGCGCGAGAAAGGCAACTCATGCCGGAATTGTTTTCCATAGTTCCACCAGGGCATATAGAGGTGAAACCCGCCGGTCCCATCGTCATTATGGGGCGGAAGATCCATCAGGACGGGGAAAAATCCCGTGGTGCCGTCTGCGCCAACTGTATCCATCAGGTAGCGGCCCACAACTCCGCTCGAGTTCGCAAGGCCGTCGGGGTATTGGGGACTGCGGGAATTCAGCAGCAGCCGCGCAGTCTCACAACTGCTTGCCGCCACCACCACGACCTTCCCGCGCACCTGCACTTCCTGGCGAGTTTTCTTGTCGATGTAGGAAACTCCTGTTGCGAGGCCATCGCGCCCCACCAAAATTTCCCGCGCCATGGCATCGCAGCGAATTTCCAGATTTCCCGTCTTCATTGCCGGAGGAAGCAGGACCGTGGGCGAGGAGAAGTTCGAAGACGTCCCGCAAGAGCGGCCGCACTCCGAGCAGTAGTGGCAGGCAGGCCGGCCATTGAGCGGCCGCGTCAGGATTGAAAACCTGGAGGGAATGCAGGTAATGTCGAGCTTCCGGCAGGCCTGCTGAACCAATAACTCGTAGCAACGAGGTTTGGGCGGCGGCTGAAATTTGCCGTCGGGTGTGTTCTCAACGTGTTCGATGGATCCGAATACCCCGATCAATTCTTCCGTTTTGTCGTAATAAGGGGCAATATCTTCGTAGGTGATGGGCCAGTCGAATCCTTTGCCGTCGCGGCTGTAAGGTTTGAAGTCATAGGGCCCCATGCGGAGTGAGATGCGCCCCCAATGGTTTGTCCGGCCTCCCAACATCCGCGAACGGAACCATCTCCAGTCAGTTCCGGGAGCGTTGAGATAGGGCTCGCCGGGCACATGCCAACCATCCACAGAGGCATCGAAATAGCCAAAGGTCGTGTTTGGAGCTACCGCGCCACGGTGCGGCGCCTGGTAGTTCCATTCGAACATCTTCGATTGCTTTGCGGTGTCGTACCAGCCGCCGGCTTCCAGCATCAGGCATTTAGCCCCTGCCTGAGTCAGGACGTAGGCCGCCATGCCGCCACCCGCGCCTGAGCCGACAATAATTGCATCATACATCTTTGGACTTTTTTTGATTTGTGCCATTGCCCCTTGTCCCGATCTGAAGTTTCGCCAGGAGTTTACCACAAAATCCATTTGGCGGTTATCGTTCTTATAAAAAAATAAATTGAGTGGCGGCACTTTTTCTTGGATGGGAAAAACCAGCGCAAATTCCAGCACGATGCCGAGGGCTGCGGGCCGGCAGCAGATCGAAAGGCGAGTTCTTACCTGGGGAGCATGGGGGAAGAGTTCTGGCTCCTCAGTGTGTGATAGTGAGCCATGCTAACATTTGAAGGTACAACCTTGCTGGGGTAGGGGGCACAATGAGAGATCGATTATCGAGAATAATTCCTATCGCGCTGCTGGCGACGATGGGGATTGTGGCGGTCGAGGCTCCCAGCCTCCGGGCGGCAGATCTCAGTTCGGCCACAACGAAGGCGTTCGAGCGTTACGTCAAAGCGGCCGAGGCGAGGATGGACCGCGAGGGAACTCAGCCCGGCGACTTCCTCTACATTGAACAATTGCCTAAGCCTCAATATGACGAAGTGATGTCGATGCTCAAACAGGGGCAGGTTTATGTGGCACGGCTCCAGACTCTTGACGCCTCAGGCAATGAGATTAATGTGCCCGAAGGAATGGTTCATCATTGGGTCGGAGCGGTTTATGTCCCCGGCAGTTCATTGTCTTCGGCGTTCAAGGTGCTGCGAAATTACAACGACTATAAAGAGATCTACCAGCCCGAGGTTGTCCGTTCCCGTCTGATCAGCCATCAAGGCAACAATTACAAAATCTACCTACGCATGCAGAAGAAGTCCATTGTCACCGTGACCCTTGATACCTGGTATGACATCCACTTTTCACAGGTCGATGCCACCCAGGGGTACACCCGCAGCTTTTCCACCCGCATCCAGCAGGTTGAAGATGCCGGAACGCCCAACGAGCACCTGGACCCTGTCGGCCACGATAGCGGCTATCTTTGGCGCATTAATTCCTATTGGCGGTACGAACAACTGAAAGGCGGCATGATTATCGAGTGGGAATCCATTTCACTCTCGCGGCCGATCCCTTTTTTGCTTGTCTGGTTTGTCAAGCCTCTGATCCGCAACATCGCTCGTGAAACAGTTCAGGACATGCTGACGGCCACCCGAAAGGCGGTGCTTGCTGCCAACGCCCAGCAGAGTCACGTCAAGAGTCCGCATCCCGGGCCATAATCCGAGGCCTTCGTTGAAGTTGAGGGGGCCAGGTGAGCGCGGACAAGGCACCACGACGAACCTTACCCGCTCTTTTTGCGGACCCAACGATCCAGGCTGGCAGGTCCGGGGCCGGCCGAAAATAGATAAAGGAAAATGAAGCAGTAGAGGACGGCGAGTTCGCCACCGTTGCGAATAGGGAAAAAGCCGCGCGGGAAATGCTGGATAAAGTAGGCCACCGCCATTTCGCCGGACAGGATGAAGGCCACCGGCAGGGTGAAAAGGCCCAGCAGGATCAAGATTCCTCCAAAGGTTTCCAGGATTCCCGCAAGGCCGAACAGAGAGAATAAATGAACCCTGTGTCCTCCTATGCCTCCGAACATGCCGAACAGTTTTTGCAGTCCATGCAGGGAAAAAGTGAAACCCACAACAATCCGCAGCACAGACCGCACCCAGGGTTCAATAGAAGGAATCGCGGTTGGACGAGCCATCGGTTTCTCCTCTCGTGCGGAAGGCTCATTGGGGGCCCGGCGAATTTGCTTGCCGGTTTGCCGGTGAGCCGCCATCGAGGTTAAAATGCCCGCACTCAGTTTTCTAGAGACTTTATCTCATACCGTGTTATGTAACTGTTTTTGTCTCGGAAATCAACGTCCGCTCGGGGAAGTTGGTGTCGTTGCAATTTGGACCTTCCGCCGCGCACTTCACCTCCCGGAGGGCGGAAGAACTGACGCCAAGGCCAGGGCGAGCGCGGGATCATCGAGGAATCCCGCGCTCATGGGAACGGGTGCAGGCTCACGCAGCCGGCTGGATGTTCTGATTCACGCGGAAGAAGTTTGAAGGGTCGTATTTCTTCTTGACCTCTGCGAGACGCTGGTAGTTGTCCCGAAAGGACGCTCGAACGCGCTCCTGACCTTCTTCCATCATGAAGTTCACATAAGCGCCGCCTGCCGAGTATGGGTGCAGCGCGTCAAAATAAGTCTTGCACCAATTCGTTATTTTTTCCCGATTCGCCGGGTCGGGGTCCACCCCCACAATCACTTCCGCCCAGTTCGCGTCCCGGTAACTGAACGCCGTGTCGGTGTTGCTGACGCGGTGAGCAGCGCCGTCGATCGGATACAGATGCATAGTGGAGTGGAGGGTGGGAAGTTTGGAGCCGTGCTCGGCGTGCCGGGCAATGGCCTCGTTGCTCAATTCTTTGAAGAAGTCGGCGCGCCAGTACCATTCGAGTCCGGGCGGATAGAGAGCATCGAACAAACTCTGCACTGCCGGGAAGGGTACCGGGCCGACATGATCGAGGAGCGGCTTTCCCACCGAGCGCATCGGCTTAAGCGCCTTTTTAATCTCCTTTTCGGATCCAGTGCAGCACCACATCACTCCGCAGACCTTGCGAAGATGAAGATGCTCAGGGAACATCGGCGCCGGGGGAATGGTCAGAAAAGCGAAGAATCCGTTCACATATTTCGGGGCCTTCACGATGAACTCGCGATAGGCCTTCATCACCTCCGCCGTTTGCTCCAGCGGCCAGAAGGTCGGGCCGGCTTGGACCACATTCACCGGGTGCAGCCGGAATAGAAAAGACGTCACCACACCGAAGTTGCCGCCTCCCCCTCGAATTGCCCAGAAAAGGTCGGGATTTTCCTTCGCGCTGACCGTGACGTAGCGGCCGTCGGCCAGCACCATGTCTGCGGACAGAAGATTGTCGATCGTCAGGCCGTGCTTGCGGGTGAGGTAGCCGATGCCGCCGCCCAGCGTTAAACCGCTGACGCCCGTGGTGGAAATAAATCCACTGGGCGTCGCCATGCCAAAGGGGTGCGTAGCGTGATCGACGTCGCCCCAGACGCATCCGGCGGCCACGCGCACGGTCTTTCGCTTGGGATCGACCCGAACGTTTTTCATCTGCGAGAGGTCAATGACCAAGCCGTCGTCGCAGATTCCCATTCCGCCGGCACTGTGGCCGCCGCCGCGAACCGCCGTCAGCAGATTGTTTTCACGGCCGAACTCCACCGCCGCCATGCCGTCGGCCACATCCTTACATCGGGCGATGAACCGGGGGCGCTTGTCAATCATCCCGTTATAGACTTTGCGCGCCGCATCGTAGGTGGGATCGCTGGGCTGAATCATTTCACCGCGAAGCTTCGATTGTAGCTTCTCCACGGATCCTGAGTTCATGGATTCCTCCTCGATAAATAGATTTGAGTTATGGATCCCGTCGGAAAAGTATAACAGTTTCGCACTTGCTTTTCGAATGGCTGGGAATGTGTGCGGGTTTCGCCGGAGCGTTAGGACTCCGGCCTGTGGCCTGGCAGCCAACCGTCCATTTCGATCCTGATCGCTTGAAGTGCAGGAACAACAGTTTTTAAAGCGCTGAGACTTTGGTCACAGCCAGCAGCCCCGGGAGTCTGTAAAGTTGGGCTATCGATAGAAGAGGAGGAATCATGCCAACGGCTACAGAGATTCTAAAGAAAGAACACCAGGCCATCTTGAAAATGGTGGAGGCGTCGGAAACGGTTGCGGAGCGGCTCAAACAGGGAGGAAGCGTTTCTTCCGAGACCCTCAAGACTTTTCAGGAATTTTTCCAAATTTTCACCGATCAATGCCATCACGGCAAGGAGGAGGAGATTTTCTACCCGCTGCTCGAAGCGCGCGGGATACCCAAGAGTGGTGGCCCCCTCGGCGTGATGTTCGACGAGCACGAGCAGGGCCGCGCGCTGGTTCGCGAAATGCGCCAGACTGCTGAAGCCTATGCCTCCGGCGCCCAAGGGAGCGGGGTTCGCTGGGCTCATGCGGCGGACCAGTACGCTGCGTTGTTGCGTTCTCACATTCAAAAGGAGGACATGGTGCTGTTCCCGATGGCCGAGCGCTTACTCTCCGGAAATGAACTTGAGCGCGTGGCCGACGATTTTGAGAAGCTGGAAGTGGAGAAAATGGGTGCGGGGGCGCATGAACGTCTTCATGCCAAGATGCATAAGCTGCTCGAAGAGGTTTACGTCACAAAATAACTTGGCGCGCTGCGATGTGCACCACCGGAATAAGCGGGTGGGGATTCACATGATCAGCGATCCGATCTGGGGCCCTCAAGACATTCTGTTTGATGATTTCACTGAAGCTGTCAATAAGGCTCTAACTAAAGGTAGCGCCCAGAACCGCAAAAAGAAAAAGTAGAGGGCACAGGGACGGGAGCCTTTTCCCCACCCTGTTCAGTTCCTCAATCACGACGGTGAATTCCAGCGCCGGCCATTTCCGGTGGAATTCGGCGCGGACGCGCTTCCACCGGATTTCTTCCACACGGGCCTGCCGAATTCCCGGTGCGCCCCATCTCGACTTGACCGGTGTGGCAGAGAGGCTCCGCCGGCCCGCCACGCTCGGAGATATTGAACCAGGGTTGAAATTGAATGTCCTTGGGCACACAATCAATTTCAGCGTGCCGATGGTGACTTACATCAACGTCAAACCTCCTTGTGTCAGTGGCGTGAACCAGAACACGGACGCTACGGTGCCCGGCTTCATGTTTTCGGTTTCTTACCCGTTGCGGTTTGGCGGGAGGTCTCGAACCAGCGAATGAAGCATTGGCAAAATTCGCAGCGGATCTTGATGTTCGCTCTGCTTGCGGCCCTTATGCTCGCACCTTGCTTGTTTGGGGCGGGGAAGTGGCCGCGGGTCGGGGAGCAAGTCCAGAATTTTGGCTTCAGCGGCCTCGACGGCAAGCAGCACCAGTTGTCTGAATTCGACGGGCACTATGTGCTGATGGAGTTTTGGGCAACGTGGTGCGAGCCTTGCGTCAGAGAGGTTCCGGTTCTCAAAAGGGCACGCGAACTCTATCAAAAGCGCGGGCTTGAAATCCTGGGTCTGGACAACGACAGGACACTCGAGACGGTCCAAGAGTTCGTTGCGAAGAATCAGATTCCCTGGGTGCAGGCTGAACCCGAAAGCACCGAGATTGTAATGAAGAATGAGTTGACGATCGCCTGGTACCCCACCATCATTCTTCTCGATCCTCAGCGCAAGATCTTGCTGGTATCAGGGAATGGCAAAACACCATTGTCACCGGACAAGCTCCTAAAAGCACTTGACCAACTTTTGCCCTCCGGCACTCCGTAAGAACTCTGGCGTTCCTAGTGTGCAAAGAGCTGGATCTGCAGTTGCAGTCCGTTATTCGGGAAGCTCGCACGACTTTCGTGCTTGAAGACGTAGTCCGCCCCCAGGCGGATGCGGTTCTCTCGAATGAACCAGTTCAGTCCCACCGTCGTCCATCGCAGATCGTACCGATTACGAACTGCACGGTCAGGGTCAAATCCCTCGTACTTTGCAACTGCCTGGAGTTTGTGCCAAAAACGATACGCTCCCTGAACATAGAAACCACTGGCTCGCACTTCAACCAGCGGCGCTCGGTTTGGGTTGAACCACGCGCAGAAGTACTCGCTGCGAAAGCTGACGGGGCTGAAGTCGGCACTGGCCTCTAGGTTCAGGTGGGTGTCGCGGCCTGAAAACTGCGCGAATCCCAGGCCCGTTGTCCCCGGAAGGGCTCCGGTAAAATCCTGAAGGTGATCACTTCGGGTTGAGACAGCCCCTCCGAGAGTAATCCGATCCTGCCGGGCGCTGTGGACGGGAGCTTTATAGAGAACCCCAACCACGCGTCCTGTTACCAGCGGACCGTTCCCCCTGAAGTTTTTGTTTGCGCCGTTACCATCGAAAACCGCAGCAGCATAGTACAAACGGTGTGCAGCCAGCCATGCGTCCAGTTGCAGGCCGCGGTCGCGCGCAAAAGAATCCCCCAGTTGCCCGTTTGGGATCAAATGGTCGGTGGCCTGGGAACGGTCAATCGTGGCGAGTTGCCAGTCTGCTGTAAAGCGTTCCATGCCAAAAGGCGGTTTGAACTGGCCTATCGTCACCTGGCCGTACTTCCAGGCAGTGTACTTGATCCACGCCTCCTGCAGGTATGGGCGGCCGTCGGTATTGCTTTCGTTACCGTCTTTGAAAAGTCCCTGGACGTAGTATTCAAGGTGCGGTTTCAGGTGACCCCGTAACATGACCTTGAAGCGCCTCAAGGCGTAGAGGTCTTTCCCATCCTCAACTCCGGTATACCGCAGTTGCAGGTAACTGCTCCATTCAACGGGCTTCTGCTTGGGTCCGCCATTCGGATCCTCCGGGTGCTCCTGGCCGGGAAGGGAAACCGGCAGGAGCACACAAAGGAGAAGTACGCTGAGAAGAAAAGAATACTTGTGAGGAGCGTTCATTTTTCGCGCTTCTTAGTGCAGGGCAGTGCGAATGATTAAGAACACGGCCAGAGCGGCAAGCACATAGCCGAAGAAGCGTTTCATCTTTGTCTTGTCAACTTTAACTGACGTGCGGGCTCCGATCTGGCCTCCCAGAAAAATGCCTGGTATCAGGACCAAGGCTATTTTCCAGTCGAAATGTCCTGCGGCCAGGTGACCCAGGAATCCGCCACTGGCAGTAAGCCCCACCATGAACGCGGAACTGCCGACGGCGATGTTCATAGGCACGCCGAACAGCAGCACCAGCATCGGCACCTTGAGGATGCCGCCGGACACGCCGACCAGCCCGCTGACCACGCCGGCGACGAAGGCAATGGGAAGGGCCAGTGCGAGGTTGACGCAGTAGGTTTCGGAGCCAATGCCCCGGCGCCAGCGAAAAAATCCCCCCGGTTTTTCACCGCACCGGTTTTGTATCTCGAAGTGTTTCACCATAAAGAAAGCGGCGATGGCGATCACGCCTGAAAAGAGGTAGATCAAAAACTTGCCCGAGAAGTGGCCGGAGAACAGCCCTCCGAGAAAGGCGCCAAGCGTTGTTGAACTCTCCAGCACGATGGCCAGGGGCCAGTCCACCATCGCGGCTTTGCGGAAGACCAGAGTGGCAGAGAGCGACATGGCCATGATCAGAAACAAAGTCGTCGTAGCGGCAGTGTGGAACTCGATACCAAAGAAAAGTTGAACCGGCGTGTATAGCACGCCACCACCCTGGCCGAGTGCCGAAAACACCGATGCGATTAAGAACATCACCAGATAGAAGAAGGCAAAAACCAGGACGCTCATGGGTGTCTATCTTTTCTCCATACAGGGGATGCAGACCCTCTCCCCGTTTTTCAGACGACCATATTCTTCAACGACCATTTCTGCGCATTCTTCACAGACGAAAGAGTTGAAGGAATGAGGCGGCTCCTGGTAGGGGTGGTCAAAGACTTCGCTGACTTGCAAGAGCTGCTCTTCCGGAGCGCTTAAGACTTTGTCGACCAGCGGTTCGACCACTTCCACGGGCACCTGGGTTGGCGGAACACCTTTCATGCGGTAGTTCTGAAAGAAATCCGTCTTCTTGTTCGCCAGCATCACCTCGGCCCGAGGCACAACTCGAACCGCCTTGCTCCGTTTCTTGTCGATCAAAGTCAGTCCCCACTTGCCATAGTTGAGCTTGCGAATATTGCCCTTGCCAAAGGTGCAACCCGTAATCATCTGGATGCCGTCGGCAAAACAGGTGGCACAGTGGTTATCGCCCAACTCGACCAGCGCCAGCCATTCGCTGTCACCCGTGCGGTTCACACCCAATTTGTTCATGGCTGCGGCCCCGGCGCGCAAACCCAGGGGCATCGCCGGGCACTTATGCCCGTGCAGCTTCAGCCCGTCATTATAAAAGTCTTTTGCGTTGACCATTGGACCCTCCTTTTACCTTTCTGCTTCGTGCCCTAATAAGGTGCCGTCGTCATCTTTTTGCATCTTGGAGTCAGCGCGCTCATCGCAATATGAGGGGAACCACAGCTTAGCGTAACTTCGTCATGGGAATCCTGCCCGCCTTTCGGTCGCGAGTCAGGGGTTTTCTGAGCGCGCCCCTTTTTCTTATGTGCTTTGGGAAGTCCGCTTTGCCGAACCGGTCTGTGAGCTTGGCGCCGAAGTCGGAGCCGACGGCCTGCCGCTGTTCCCAAGGCAGCTTGAGCTTTGCCCGGCAGCCGTGCCAGCGGAAGTGCGCAGGTGCCCGCCTTCATTGCGGATCGCAGCCGCTGGAGGTCGTTGCGGAGGGTCTTGTCGCGACGGAACGCGGCAGCCAGAAATTGAAAGAGGTCCTGCAGGGTCGGATCAGCCGCTTCGGCCAAGCGATAGAAAACTCGATATCCCTCGCGGCGGTCTTCGACCAAGCCCGCGTGGTTCAGGTAGGCCAGATGGCGGGAAACATTGGCTTGCGACACCCCGAGCAACCTCTGGATATCGCAGCCGCAAAGCTCGCCCTCGGTCAGCAGGTTGAGAACCCGCAAGCGGGTGGCATCCGCCAATCCCTTGAAAATGGTTTCCATGGCCGCATCTCTGGTATTTACTCTATACGTGTATACGTATAGAGTAAAGAGGCGTGTTTGCCTGGCGGGCAGATGCTGGAGGCGGCCCCGGCCGGGCTACTTGTGTGACGCGGATTGCGGGCCCCAGGTCCAATAGAGCCCGAGGTAGGCGTAGTTCTCGTTTTGTCCAGCGACGCTGTGGCCATAAGCGAAAAGCAGCTGGAAGCCGGGATTGCGGAAGTAGTAATAGCCACCGAAATCGACCATGGTGGCGGAGCGCGGACTGGGCGTGCCGATCCCTTCGGGGCCGTGATAGAAGACTTCTCCCCCAAGCGTCAACTTCTTCCCCAGGTCCCGCTGAAGCAGCCATCCGCTAAAGGGATAATCGCGAGCGCCCGGGGCGTGGTTGATTACGATCCCGCCGCCCCCGTATGTGGTCCAGGGGTCAAAGCTCTTTTGAATCCAGATCGGAATGCGCGCCCATAGTTGGCCTACTCCTAAGCCACGGTCGGCGTTGCCAGTGGGCATTTCAAGCATTGTAAAGGTGCCGACCATCGGCCGATGCTTGGTTTCCTGGATAAAGCGGTATTTGATGCCGGTCTCGATATCGCCCAGCCCGAACGCCGCCGGCCCGTCAGACGGGAAGGCGGCGGCAGCGGGCACAATTAGATGAAGCTGGACGTTTGGGAGCGCTCCCCAGTTTAATTCCGTAGCGGGCCCGAGCGCGTCCGTCTCGATCCGTGTGGAATCGGCCGAAGAGAAAGTGTAGAACTCATAATGCTGGTAAGGGACGGGCTCCGGATCGTCGGTCTGAAAAGGGGGACCCGCCAGCAGCGTTCTGGAGCAACTGATGAGCGTGAGCGAGAGAAGCACAAGAAGCGGCTTCATAATTCATCCTCGAAAAGTTCTCCGAAAAGCTCTTTGACGCGCTGTTTGGCTGTGCGCAGCGCCTTGCGGCCCGCGGGAGTGGCCCGATAGACGCGGCGAAATCGCCCGCCGACTAATTGCCGGGAAGAGCGTAGCAGTCCTTTTTTTTCTAATCCGTCGAGCAGGGGATAAAGTGTGCCAGGGCTCAGCCGGTAGCCGTGCCGACCCAACTCTTCAATCATGCCGAGGCCAAAGATGGGCTCCTGGCAGGCATGATGAAGAACGTGCAGCCGGATCAGGCCGGAATAGAGCTCGCCCCCGTGGTTCAAATCAGACATTTGCAAAGATGCCCACTTACCTGACAACAACAGATTGCGTCGTCCCAGCAATGTGGACCGGCGCTACCCGCTGAATGGCGTGAAGACTATGTCGTCTTATGCGGCGACGGAGCGTGCTTGCTTGAAGGCGTCGCTGGTTCTGGAGCCTTGGCAGGAGCAGTCTTCAGCGCGGCAATCGCGGCGGGCGGAAGACTTACAGCATTTTCCAAAAGGCCGCTCAGTTCCCGGATTTGCCCGTTATTGAGCGACGCATAAAAACCCGGCATCCCCGTCAGACGGATCCCATTCTTGACTTTCCAGTAGACCTCGCTGGCAGGGTCGTCGATCTTCTCCGCGTTTGGCCGAAAGAATTGTGGCGGGCGAGGGTACATCCCCTTGGCGATCGCCGTCGGCGGCTGGCCAGGGAGTCCGTGACAGACCGCGCAGTTCTGCTGGTAAAGTTGCGCCCCCGCGACGAGCGAGTCTTCATTGACATTAGTGAGTTGGATTGGAGATTCCTGGCGATCGATGGTGGCGTGCATCGCCGTCTTAACAAGGAAACGTTCAAGCGGCATCGGCGGCGCCGAAGTCGCAACCGGTGCATTTCCCGAACGCAGGTACCAATAGAAGCCCGCTGGAAGCAGGACAATCCCGATCAAAAACCCGATGAGGAATTTATTCATCGTTGTGGCGCCCCTCCTTAACGAAAGTCGATATTGCTCTTCGATATCGGGGGCCGATTATATCACTCGAATTTAAATTAAGACAGGCTTACTTGTGGTTTGAGGCGAGGTGCTGATGGGCCTTGGAGGCTGATGTGGATTGCGGTGGCTTTTCGGTGTTGCCTTCGAGCACGGCCATCACAGAGGGCGGCAAATTCCTGGCATTTCCCAGAAACTGGCTCACTCGCCAGATCTCTTGTTCGGTGAAGGAGCTGCCGAAGCCCGGCATTCCTGTCAGCCGCACACCGTTTTTGACTTTCCAGTAGACCTTTCGGCTGGCGGGACGATAAGGGCGGTTAGGATCGTAGGGACCGGCCGGTCTGGAGTGGAAGAATTGTGGTGGATGGGGGTACATTCCTTTTGAGATCACCGTTGGCTGCTCATTCGGGAGTCCGTGACAAACGCCGCAGTATTGCCGGTAAGTTTGCGCGCCACTCACCAACTCGGGTTCAGTTGGTGGTCCAGCTTCCGCCTTGGGGAGTTCGCGCTCGATGGTGGCACGCATCGCGATTCGCGCAAAGAAGCGCTCAAACGGCAGGGGCGACGCCGAAGTGGCGACCGGGGCGTGTCCGGACAGCAGATACAAATAGAATGCGGCTGGAACCAGAAGGATTCCTATTATAAACACGATCAGATATTTCCTCATAACCCCCATGACTCCTCTCGATGGCAACCCTCGCAAAGCATAGCATGTTGGGGACCTTCTGCCTTCCGATGGTGAGTGGCCGGAGCCCGAAGCTCTTTCTTGACCTCCGGATGACCGGCCATGAGGGTTCTACGATGCTCGCCACGGGCCCTTGAACGATCCTGCCTGCGGAAGAGCGCAATCGGGAAAGAGGTATGCGGTTGCAGTAAGAGACGCTTGGCGTTGTTAACGTGCCCCCATGATGACGGAGTATTGGGCGTGGCACCGGACCTGCGGCCAATAGTCGACGTTTTTTGTCCAGCCTTTGTGTTTAACGACAAAGGTAAGCGGAGGGTTGTGAACCTTCGGAGGCAATCCCTCAAAGCGAGCCTTCCCTTCGCTATTGGTCCCGATTTGCAAATCCATCTTTTTCATGCCGAGAAGACCGTAAGCGATGTTGACTGAAATCTGGGCATTGTAAAGAGGTTGATTGGTGCTTTGGCTGACGGTAAAGTCCACGCTGCAGGGCCCCAGGCTCGCATTGACTGCCGGTACGGCGACATCCTTCGGGCGGGCGAAGGCCCATCCTCCCAGAAAGAGACCGAGCACCAGGGTCTTGAGCGTCTGCTGAAAAATCCTATTGCCGCGGATTGTATGGATCATTGTCACCACCAACTTGGTTCGAGGTTCTTTGTTAAGCATAGCGTGCTTCTTATTCAGATTCCAACCGTGCCGATGGAGTTGCCGCGCAGTTCTTTGAGGAAGCTACCTGCTTGAGTGTTTTTCCCGCATGTTGCCGATGGGAAAGTCTGTCGATGGAAAAGTCTTGAACTTTGTCCCCGAAGAGGCTACCGTATCCTCCAGTTGTGGGACCAACATCGGGAGATTAGGAATGATTGATTTCCAGGGGAGGTTGCTGCGCGTCTGGATTCTTGGAACGTTATTCCTTTGTTTTGGGTTGAGCGCAACCGCTCTCGGAGCGGCGCCCGCGCACATTCATACGGTTTTCATCATCCTGATGGAGAACAAGAACTGGTCTGAGATCCAAGGGAACAGGCTGGCGCCTTACATTAACAAGACCTTATTGCGGAAGGCTTCTTACGCTGACCAGTATTACAATCCTCCTGGAATTCATCCGAGCCTGCCCAACTACTTATGGCTGGAGGCGGGCACCAACTTTGGGATTCGGAATGACCGTCGTCCGAGCGACGATCACCAGAGCACAAGCAGCCATCTGGTGACCCTTCTTAGGAGTGCCGGTATCACCTGGAAGGCTTATGCGGAAAACATTACGGGCACGGCCTGCCCCTTGAGGAACAGTTATCGCTACGCCGTCCGGCACGACCCGTTTGTGTATTTTGATGACGTCACTGGCACGCTGAACCCGAATTCCGCTTACTGCATTGACCATATCCGGCCTTATACGGAGCTGGCCGGCGATCTGTCAAGCAACACCGTGGCGCGATACAATTTCATCATTCCCAACGTCTGCGACGACATGCACAATCATTGTGGCACAGACCCCGTCCAGGTGGGAGACACCTGGCTTTCAAAGGCTGTTCCACCGATTTTGAACTCGAGGGCTTACCTGTCGGGTGGAGCGTTGTTTATCACTTGGGACGAAGGCATAAGTGGTGACGGTCCAATCGGCATGATCGTGCTTTCTCCGCTGGCCAAAGGGCATGGCTACCATAACTCGATTCGTTACACGCACGGATCGACGTTGCGCAGCATCGAGGAGATTTTTGGCTTGACGCCTCTCCTGGGCGATGCAGCGAACCAGACCGACCTGAGTGATCTGTTCAAAAGTTTCCCTTGAGTCGTACGGAGAGTCGGCTTGTCCGACACGCGTCGGGGTGGGGCTTCAGGGATATCGGGTGGGCCGGAATTCGAACCTGCAACGCTTGATGCCACTGGGGGCGGGGAAGGCTCTGGTCGTAACGTTCCGCTGACTCCAGGTTTTCGACAGAATCTACCGGAAATCAAATCCAAATGGCTGGGTCAAAAATGAAGTCACTAACGGTTTTGTTTTGGGCGGCAACGTTCCTGCTTGCCGCAGGGCCAGCGCGAGCGCAAAAGGTCGAACTGTTATGGCCGGGTGGTGCGCCGGGAGCGATTGGCGCTTCAGCGGCCGACCAACCAAGTCTGACGATTTTCCTGCCGGAAGCGTCGAAGGCCGTAAGAACGGGCGTCGTCGTTTGTCCGGGGGGCGGGTACGGAGGCCTGGCCACAGACAAAGAAGGTGACCAGCCGGCGAAATGGCTCAACTCCCTGGGAATCGCTGCGTTTGTGCTCCAATACCGGATCGCGCCGCGCTACCACTACCCGGCTGAAATTGAAGATGGCGAGCGGGCCGTCCGCTTCGTTCGCTTCCACGCTCAGGATTACGGTATCTCTCCGGAGCGCATCGGCATTTGGGGATTTTCCGCCGGTGGCCATCTGGCTTCCACGGTGGGCACGCATTTTGACCCCGGCAAGTCGGGCGCGGCTGATCCTATCGACCGCGCGAGCGACCGCCCGGACTTCATGATTCTTTCCTATGCGGTGATTTCCTTCACGACCCCTTACACCGAAAAGGGCTCAATGCATAACCTTCTTGGCTCCCATCCAGACCCGAAACTTGTTCGCTCCCTTTCGAATGAACTTCAGGTGACGTCCGAGACGCCGCCGGCGTTTCTCTTTTCAACCGACTCCGACCAAGGCGTCCCTGCCGAAAACAGCGTCCTGTTTTATCTGGCGCTCAGGAAGCATCATGTCCCGGCTGAGCTGCACATTTTTCGCCTTGGGCCGCATGGTGTGGGTCTTGCGCAAACTTACTCTTCTCTTTCCATCTGGCCCACCTTGCTTGCCACCTGGCTTCGCGTGCAGGGAATGCTGAGGTAGAGTTGCATGGCCGGCGGGATCGGGGAGCACCGGCGCTCGAAAAAAACGGTTTGTTTTCGGTTTCGCAGCGTGGCAATTGTTATATTTGCGACCGGCCTGACGCCTGGATTCCGCCTCTGCGGTGCGCTTGTTACAATAGACAGAGGAACCTGTGAGGCGTCTCGTGCAAGAACTTGAAATTCGCCGCTGGCCGAACGGCCAACCGCTGGATCAAAAGACAGTGGCGGAAGTTTGGAATCGCGGTTCCTCGACGGCTCGCTGGTTTTTTGGGTATAAACATCGGTGAAGTACGCCTTCCACTTTTCTGAGGTCTTTCACGCAGGGAAGCATTTGTTTTATCTCGACCCTCATAAAGAAATTCATTTCTATGGGAGGATTGTTTGCCTCAGCCTTTAGGATTCGCCGCGGATAAGCCCCTGGCAACGGGGATAAGAGTTCTAAGAGCAGTGTCGATATTCGTGCTGGTCATGATTCTGCTTGTTCTGACCGCGATTGGTTTCCTGGGTCTCGTACTGCACTTCAAGGAGCGGAGGGAAGTGGTGTTGCCGAAGCCGACCGGCCCTTATGCGGTCGGCAGGTCGCTGTTTGACTGGACGGATCACGCCCGGACGGACCCCTACTCCAGTTCCATCGGTAAGGACCGAGAGCTGATGGTCTGGTTGTGGTATCCGGCCGCGCCATCCCCGGGAGCCGCGCCGGCAGAATATATTCCCGCTGCTTGGGCAGACAAACTCCCCTGGCGGCCCATGACAATCCCGGCCAAGGTTCGGGTTCATGCCGTTGCGGATGCCCCCCTTGCCGGGAAGGGGAAATCCTATCCGGTCTTGGTTTTTTCCACCGGCTTCGGCAATCTGTCGAGCGACTACACCTCATTGCTCGAGGACCTGGCAAGTCATGGTTATGCCGTCCTGGGAATCACCAATACTTACAGCGCGCCGGTCGTGCGGTTTCCGGATGGCCGGGTGGCACAGTATCTTCGCGCCGCGTCTTTCCCTCGCGGATCGAGGCAGGCCGTCGAGTCAGCCGGGGATCGCATGGTGAAAGTCTGGGCGGCCGATGTGCGCTTCTCGCTCGACATGCTCGCGGCGATGAATGCCAACCCGAAAAGCCGCTTCTACGGGCGTTTTGACATGCAAAAGGTGGGGTTGCTGGGCCATGCTTTTGGAGGGGCCGCGACTGCCGAGGTATGCTCTACTGATCCGCGTTGCAAGGCGGGCGTCAACGTTGACGGTGACCTTTTTGGAAGCGTTCTCAAAACAGGAGTCAAACAGCCCTTTCTGTTTCTCCTGAGTGACTGGACGCTTGGCCCGTCCTGGGTGCAGAAAACGCTGTCGGGCACCTCACTCCGTAGGATGAAGGAGCACCAGACCGACATTGAGCGCGAGATGCAGGAGGTCTGCAAGGACTCTGCCGAATGCTGGGACACTCACATCGAAGGAACCCGGCATTTTAATTTTACGGATGTTGCAGTGCTTTACAGCCCCGGTACGAAATTGGCGGGTTTCCTCGGGCCGGTTGACGGCCGTGAAGGCCTTGCGGCCACGGCCTCGTGTATCCGCACCTTTTTCGACGACACCTTGAATGGCCAATCTCCCGTTCTTTCGGGCCTCGGACAGCAAACGGGCTGTCACTATGAGCGGGTCGGTGGTGCGACGGCTGAAAGGCTAAAACATGCGAGACCTTAAAAGCTGACTGCGATCTGGAGGTTATTCCCCGCTCGATCGACTCAATGGGTCCGGACGAGCAAGGGTGTAACGGTGAGTTTTCGGGTCCCAGGGGTAGCGGAGTTCCTTCCTTGCGGAAGGGCAGCAAGCGGGGTCGGAAGGTTTCCATACAGGCATTGAAACCTGCACCCGTTCAGGTGAGATTTTTGCCACCCGCATGAACATCCCCGAAGAGTGAAACACTTGCTGAACGCGCCCTCCCGAGCACGCCAAGCCCACCAGGTAGGTCCATGACCCTGAGCCGGTCAGGTGGTTGCGAAAAAGGGTCAAAAAACGGATGGTCACAGATCGTTCGGGCTTTACCACCACGTCTTGTTGGATGGTCGTTCGCCAGGCGGGCTTCTTGCCTCCTTTGTACTCTAGGGAAACCCCATGGTGGAAGTGGAAGACCTGCTCTGCCGCCGGGCTGCTGAAAGTGCTTTTGCCCGGAGCTGCCGTCTGCGGGATGCCGGCACCAGTAAGCGTGCGATTGGCAAAATCCACCTTCGCGATGTCCGTACACTGCGCCGCCAGTGCGGTTGCACAAATTGAGACGAGAATCAACATCAGAGCGATTGATTTGGCCATTCTGCGCTTTCCTTAGCGTGTCCCAATTCCGGCAGGAGGAGTCAAATCCTGCCAAGATTTCTTCTCATACTATACCTAACTTCGGAGCTAACGTATTCGAAACGTGGCTTGCGTCGGGTGAGTTCCAATCATGACCAGCGCTGTTAGCGACTGATTCTTGGGGGTATAAGCGCTTTCCCGATGGCCGTCACAGGTTCTTGTGATCGGGATCATTGCCGTATGGCGACCATTGATATAAAAGAGTACCAAGAGCAAGTCTTGCTTAGCAAGGAGGGTGAACCCATGTTTGCAAGAATTGTCCGAATGAACCTGAAGCCTGGTGAGGGCCCGGGTTATACGCGGGCCCTTGACCAAGAGATTATTCCCACCCTGAGAAAGTTTCCAGGATTTACGGGTGAAATTGCGATGGTCTCGATCGATGGGAAAGAGGCCATTGGCATCAGCCTGTGGGACCGCAAGGAAAGTGCCGAGTCTTATAACCGCAGAGGATACGCGGGCGTTGTCAAGGCGCTGGAGAAGTACGTCGAAGGAGAACCCGAGTTGCAGACCTGCGAGGTGACGAATTCGACCTTCGAGGCACTCCCGGTTCGCAAAGCAGCATAGTGAACAGATCTCGGTAAGCTCAGTTGAAGGATTAGCGTTTCGGCTGCCTCCACTCGTTTTTTTCGATCAGCCGGAGCGCTAATCCCGTATTGTCTTCGAAGAGCGTGAGGAGAACGCCACGAGAGATGTCGTAAACCGTTACCTCGGTTCCGCACTCTCATGCCGCGAAGCCATGAAATAGCCGGCCCAGCTCACCCAGACCTGAAGCGCCGTTCCGGCCGTCATAGCTTTGCCGAACGTTGTTGCACCCAAGATCTCATGGGTCGTGAAAAATCTGCCCCTGCCCCTGCCCCTGCCTTTTGACCAGACCGGCCGACAAGCGAAGGGTGCGCCTTTAGTTGATCAGGCGTTCCATGCTCAGAAACTTAACCTCTTGCTGGGCCTTGGTGGTGGCCATCGGGGAATAGTAGTAATAAAAATTCGCCTGGACCTGGGAGCGGACGCCTTGTGGCACTTTGAAGGTGAACGTTTCCTTCCTCGTCTCGCCCGGCGCCAGGCGCGTATCGGAGACGACTTTCGCGGCCTTGATGAACACCAGGTCCTCCCGATCGAGGACCTGGCCGTTCCGATCGGCGACGGTTCGGGTGAAGACGCGCTCTTCGCGGAATTGCTTTCCGGTAAAGGGAATCGCTCGAACTTCCAGAATCAACCGCCGCAAAGGCGAACCCGTGGGAACCATGTGTCCCGCTCCCTGGTTCGTCACGCCCACCTCGACATGCAGTTGGCCGCCCTCGTGGGTGACCGAGAGCCATCCACGAATAGCTTTGTTCAGTTGCGACAGCGAGTGGCTGCCCGGCATCTCATGGAAATTGATGCCGCGGTCGGCTGTCTTCTTCACTCTGGGGTCCACCACCATTCCCTCAACGCGGTACATGTGGCAGGACTGGCAGTCCTTATGCTCCGAGGCGTAGGGGCTTGCCTTCCACTCGGAATAAGTGGTCAGAACCGGGAACCCGAGCGAGTTGCGATATTGGTGACATCCCACGCAAACCAGTGAGGTCGTGTGGACGGCGGAGTATGCCGTTCCATGAGCGGGTGAGGTGACGCCTTTCCAGGGACCGCTCTTGACATTCGTATATTCGACCAGCACCTCGGGGTTCGACGCCGTCAAGGTGACTTTCCTGATGGAGTGGCAGTAATCGCAGGTTATCCCTTCCCAGCTTACCTTTCGGACCAGCGCCAGATCCCCGGTCTCGACAGCCGTAGGTGAGTGACACCCCAGACAAACAGTGCGCGCCTGAGCGCCAAAATCGATGGCCGCCATCTTCAAAGCATCTTGAAAAAGCCGGCTTTCCACAGCCTGCGAGTGAACGGACTGCTTCCAGCCTTGTTCGATGGCGCGATGACAATCCCCGCAGTATTCGGCGCTGCGCGGCGGCTGTGCGCTGGCAGTTCCTCCCAAAACAGTCGTCCAGAGCAGAAAGAAAAGCAGACAGAGCCTGGCGGACATGCATTACCTCCCGGCGATTTGCGATCTGTATGCTCCAGCCAGTGCCCTTGAAGGGCATCATGCTAACTTGCGCAGATTGTAACTCAGCTAGCCCTGAAAGATACCTTTTTTTCTTGCAGCGTGTATCCGCCAAGCCATGCGGGTATGGCCTGGCTGTCTCCGCCGACGCGCGTGCAAACCGACTACAGGGTTGATGCTTTGGGCGCAACGTGGTAAAAGCTGTTATGCGTTAGTTGAAAGAGGAGAGTGACATCATGGGTGACAAGAGCAAGCATTGGAATCTCAGCCGTCGGTCCCTGCTTCGTGCTATGGGAGCCGGAACCGCTGCCGCTTTTTCAAGCCAAGCCGGTTCAGGCTCTCCAGCGCCTGCCGGTCACGGGGCCGCTCGGGAGCACTTATCTAGTTGGGATGAAGTGAACGACGTGGATGCCTCGAGAGCCCGCCAGCGGGAACGGCGAATGGCTTGGTTTAATGAGGCCAAGTTCGGCATGTTCATCCATTGGGGACCGTGCTCGTTAGCCAGCGTGGAGATTTCCTGGCCGATCATGCGGCCGGGGCCCCAATGGCCTGTTACTCAGGAAGAATACGTCAATCTTTACAAGCGGTTTAATCCTGTGAAGTACGATCCTGACGCCTGGGTAGAACTGGCGCGAGAGGCGGGCCAGCGCTACATGGTTCTTGTCACCAAGCACCACGACGGCTTCTGCATGTTCGACAGCTCTTACACCGATTACAAGATCACCAACAGCCCCTACAAGAAAGATATCGTGAAGATGCTGGGAGAGGCCTGCCAGCGGCAGGGAATGCCTCTCGGCTACTACTACTCACCCCCGGACATGCATCATCCCGATTATCGTGACACCAGTAAGCTCGTTAGCGAAAATTGGGAGGGCCAGCCCACCCGCCACCAATGGCCCAACTACCTGCACTACATGGAATTGCATGTCCGCGAACTGATCTGCCGCTACTCTTCCCCCTTTGTCCTCTGGTTCGACGGCCTCGGGGACCAGGAAAAGTACGACGGCTATCATATCGTGCGGATGATTCGAGAACTGTCTCCCGCTACTCTGGTCAACAACCGGATTGGTGTTCCCGGCGATTTTGGCACGCCCGAACAGACCGTGCCGCGACGGGTTCCGGTCAATGGCTTGGAGCTTCATAGCGCCCATCACTTGCAGCAGAATAAACTCCCAGCCGGATCGCCGGCCCGGGAAGAAGTCTTCCATTGGGAGACCTGCATGACCATCAATGGAACCTGGGCCTACAATATGAACGACAGGAACTTCAAGTCCACCGAGCAGTTGATCCGCACCTTGGTGGATGTCGCCAGCAAGGGCGGAAATTTCCTTCTCAACGTAGGACCCACGCCGGAGGGAACCATTCAGCCGGAGTTTCAAGAGCGACTGCGCGGCATCGGCCGCTGGATGAAAAATAACAGTGATTCGATTTACGGCACCACGTTCGGCCCTCTTCAGGATATCCCTTACGGCAGAACCACTGCCAAAGGGGATAGGGTTTACCTCCACATTTTCGATTGGCCTGCCGGGCAGAAGTTGGAGGTCCCGGATCTGAAGGCCCGGGTCTTAGACGTGCGAATGCTCGACGGCGGCAAGAGGCTGGAATTCACCCCTACCGCAAGCGGGCTGAGCATCAAAGTGCCGGTCCGGGCGCCAGACCCTGTGGACACGGTACTGGTTCTAAAAACGGCCTGATCGCCACCCTGTGTCCCAGACATCTCAACTGTTATCAGCAAGTTAGCAGCCAGGGAATGCCCGCGGTTATCACGGGCCGTCCGAGCTCCAGGCGATGCCGGGCTTGCCATTTGCCCTGCAACACAGTCGGCTTTTATTCCCCCGTGGAAAAATTTCCCGCCCAGGTGGTCAATTGTGCTCTCTATTTCCGTTTGTCTTGGGTTGAGCTTTGATGACCAAGTCCTTGCCGGAGTATGGGTTAGTCTGAGGACCGCATTTTGGCATCCAAGTTGATATTCAAATCCTCAGTGGTGCAGTAGGCGATTCGGAAAAATTACCTGACTCCAAGACTACCTTCCGGCTGAAGGTTTGGGGGTGCGGCTATGACCGAAATGCATGAGAAGGACGAAAGAAAGTATGATTTCTCTCTCGATGACATACGCGGGGATGAGCACCGTGAGACCTGGCTAAATGCCGACAGTGGCGAGGTCCATATTGACACAAAGCACTCATCGGGCAGTCTGTGGGTGGGCTTGGCCGTGTTGGCGGTTGCTCTGATCGTCGTGGCGGGCTGCGGCTACTCGGTTCTAAGAGGAAACTCGGCACAATTTGCGCACCTCTCGGGACTGAAGGGTTCGTTTGCGGCCTTGGGTCAGCGTGTGAGCGGAATTGAGGGCAGGCTGAAATCCTTGAAAGAAGAGCACCAAGCCCTTTTTGAACGCACAGCGAAGCTCAACGCCCAGTTCAGAACCGCCCTCCTTGAGGCGCGAAAACAGACTCAGTCCATGGTCCGGGAGGCGGAACTCCACTTGCAGCAGGAATTGGACCAGCGGACTCAGGAACTGGCTGTCCGCCTCTCAAGGGCCGAAGCGGCTCAACAAAATGACCGCGTCCGGATGACGATGCTTGAGAAGGAGGTCGAAAGCGCCCATCAGGAACTTGCGGCTTTCCGACAAGCTCACCAACAACAACTTGCCAGCCTTCGCCGAGGGGAGGCCGCGGACCACAATGAGCTGGTCTCCATTAATCATCTGCTCCAGACCGACCAGGTTAGCTTTGAGGCGGAAAAGAACCGGAACGAAGATATTGTTCCCGGAGTCTCTCTGCGGGTGACAGGCACAGACGTCCGATACCAACGTTTTAGCGGTTACATCTGGTTCGCGCCGGACCGGCGGACGATCTGGATCCGCGGCCAGGGAGCCGAACGGCCGGTCGTCTTCTATTCCGGCAGCAACAGCCAGGCCTATGAATTGGTTGTGACGCGTGTGAATAAGAATGGCACGGTGGGCTATCTGCTGCTTCCCTCCGGGGCAGAAACAACCACGGCAGCCTCTCTCTCGCAGGGTAATCGCGGGCCGGCAAATGCCGAACCGAGGTTTTAAATAGACGTACCCTGTAAGCGTTTGTTCCAGTCTCGGGTTTTGGGTTGCCGCCGGATCGCGCCCAAGGGAAGAGGGCGCCGCCAGACGCGTTATGAGTCCCACCACGGGGAACGAGCGAGCCGGGCAGGAACACGTTTGGACAGGAGGAAGTGTGAAGTGAGAGCCCTAAAGTCCAATTTAATGGCCCCGTTGCTTGCGGGCGGCGGCAAGAACCTAGGGCTCGAAAAGGGTACGCGCCTGGAACTTCGGTTTGATCGTCCGCTGGTGCTGGTTTCGGATCTGGCGTGTGCTCCTTCGATGGGCTGCATGCCGTTTTCGCCGTTATCCTTCCCCAAAAATGTGGCATGCCGCACTCGCTGCTGTAGTGTCCCAAAGCGCAAAGATCTCGTGCCGTGGACGCTCTCCCTGGTCGCTGGGGATCTCCGAAAGACTCTGTTACACTGGGAGCTGGTTTGACCAACATTTTCGTAATGGAGGAGGGGCCATGGCGAAATATCTTGTCCAGGCGACTTATTCGGCCGAGGGAATCAAGGGGGTCATAAAAGACAAGGCTTCAGGAAGAAAGGCTGCCATCGAAAAGGCACTGCGGGCGTAGGGGCAAAACTCGATGTGATGTACTTTACCTTCGGAGACCACGACGCGTTGCTGATTGTCGACGCCCCTGACAACGTTGCCGCGGCGACAATCAGTTTTACAGTGTGTGCCACGGGACTTGCCCGCATCAGCACCGTCCCGCTGCTTACCATTGACGAAGCCGATCGCGCCGTCACGAAGAGCGTCGAGTACCGCGGTCCGGGACAGTAGTGACCTTCGCACTGCGAGCAGGGTTGGTTTCTCATCAACCCCGGCGGCGGTTCCGTCGGGGTTGATGAGACGAACGCTCATTTGGAGGAGACGAAGGCGCTCGGCGCCTTTGGCTTCACCGTCTTTTGGGGGCCTTTAGTAATCGCGGCGCGGCTTGAAACCGCCCCGCCGGTTTCCACCCGAGCCGCGGTTGTCATGCGGTCTGGAGAAGCCGGTACGCTGGGGCCGGGCTTCGTTCACGGTCAGCGGACGCCCTTCCAATGCCTGGCCGTTCAAGCCGGCGATGGCTCTCTGCATGTCTTCACCTTCCGCCAGCTCGACAAACCCGAATCCCTTGCTTTCGCCGCTCATTTTGTCGCGAATCACCACCGCTGAAGCCACACTGAAACCAGCGTTGGTCACAAACTCAGAGAGGGCGCTATCGGCCACACTCCGAGGGAGATTTCCTACAAACAACTTTGAAGCCATGACTCCTCCAAGTGGCGGCGACTGACTTGTCCCCGCCTGATTACTTTCTGACACCACTACCCTTGTTGCTGAAAAATCGGATGATCGCCAACCGGACTTGATCCGTCAGACTGGGCGCTTTCCTCGATGTCCGGTTCACTTTCGCTATCGGGATCGTATTCAATAATGGGTGGATAAAATGCATCGGCCTCGGGCTCGTCACCTGGCGATTTCTTTTTCTCGGTTCGTTCTTGCCGGCGCTCGCGTTTACGCTGGGCTTTTTCGCGCAGCTTGTTTTCGCGCTGGCGCTTTTGGAATGTCTGTCTGCTTTTCGCCATGATGACTCCTGGTATCCGGAAGCTCAGGATGGAAGGCGAAGTCGGGGCGGTGGCTGGATCCTTCTTGTCAAGTTACCTGGATTCGCCGAGGTGACTTCCCGAGTAGCCAGAACTTTTCCATTCAAGTGCCCGTGGGGTTGCCGTCTCAGATTCTACTTATCGAACACCTTAAGAACCAATTTAATACTATAACAGAGAGTTGCGACGCATGCAGAGAATAATCCTCCGCAGGTTGGCGCGGACACGGCTCGCGCTGGAGCCATAGCGTTTTGCGGGAGCGGAAAAGAGGAAGGAATCCCTTTCAAGATCACACGACTCTTCGCAACTTCGTCACGCGGCCTATTTCCACCCACTCCACCACGAAGATGTTGCCATCACGGTCAAAACAGGCGCCGTGAGGACAAACAAACTGCCCGGGGATGAAGTGTTCTCGCGAGAGCTGGCGGCGTTCTCTCCAGTCATTTGGCCCTGCTCCCAGGTGGACGATGACCCGATTATTCTTGTCCATGAGCGTCACGCGGGCGGCCATCCTGACCTGCCCCCCGAAAACAGTACCAGTGTAAACGAGAGTTTTCCAGGGTATAAAAGCCCGAGGAGGACAGGAGATGAGGCAGAGCCGGTTCACGGAGGAGCAGATCATCGGGGTGCTGAAGCA
>Ga0307374_10000890_pt1 | contig 56466 bp, 57 predicted proteins | sample OX3MG_FD_202532 | JGI IMG/M metagenome (GOLD analysis project Ga0307374, IMG submission 202532) | Soil microbial communities from Risofladan, Vaasa, Finland - OX-3 | ecosystem: Environmental > Terrestrial > Soil > Coastal area > Acid sulfate soil | place: Finland: Risofladan, Vaasa | collected...
CTGGAGCACCTCTCCAGCTCGCAGCCAACCCTGATAACGGAAGAGCTCCGGAAGGTAACCGATGCGCCGGCGGCCTTCCAACGATCCCAGGGGGAATCCCAGAACCATGCCTTCCCCGGCGGAAGCTGTGGCGAGCCCCAGCAGGAGCCGCACTGCGGTGGTCTTGCCCGCCCCGTTGGGGCCGAGGAAACCGAAGACCTCCCCGCGCGGCACGGTCATGTTTAGTCCCGCGAGAGCCACGGTGCTGCCGTAGCGCTTGGTCAGCCCGACAACGTGGATCGCGGGACTGAGGCTTGCGGCTGCGGCAATCGGCCGAACGGCGGGCTCGCCGCTCACCCCGTCCATATCGCGGTCACCCCTCCTGCCTGGCCAATTGCGGCGGCGGCGTGGTCCGGAGCACCTGCTGCGACGACGCCTTTCCGCTCAAATTGTGCCCGCTCCGGGCCCGCCCCCGGGGATCGGGAGAGCGGGCAGAGTGGTTGCCCACGGCGAACAACCGTTGGTCGGTAGTGGTCGGCAGCTTGCCGGCACCTTCCGGAACTGGCGGCCGAGTGGCACGGGGCGGGCGCGATGAGCTATTTGACTCCTCCATGACCAGCCGGCGCAGACGGGGCAGTCGTTCGGCGCGTTCTGGTGGCGCCGCGGTGAGGCTCACAGCCGCAGGGCGGAGACGCCCCACCCGAGGAAGCGTCGCTCGGCCGCAAGGTAGTCGCGGCGCGAAAGGTCTCTCGCCTTCCTAATGGCGGCGACGTCTGGGTCCCCCGGATGTTCGGCCGGCCAGTTCGCGACGGTGAGCCACTGGCTGGCGGCGTAGCAGTCCCAGTCATCGTGGCTGGCGAGGACCATCGGAAACCAGAGCCGTGCCTGCGGCGGCAAATCGAGCCAGGGTCGCAGCTAAGGCGGCGAACTCCTCCCCGGTCCCATGCTTTTGAAGCATGTGCGCCGGAGGTAAGACGCGCTAGTAGACGCCCCCGACTAGCAGCCAGCCGCCGGGCTGGACCACCCGTTTCATCAGCTCCACCGTTCCAGCCATGCCACCGCCGATCCAGCTCGCCCCGATTCAGCTGACCATGTTGAAGGGATGCCCGACCGGAGTTAGCGCAGCGGCATCGCCCTCGGCGAACAGCACGATCGAGGCTACAGCAAGCTCCATGGCTCATGCTGTGGATTCCGCAACGAGTGGTGGATGGACGTCGCTCCCAAGGCCGCCAGCACCGCGCTCGCTGGCGAACGGGCAGAGCAACTCGCCTGTCCCGCAGGCGCGTTCCAAATCGGCGCGTAGCTCGACCCACGCTACCGATGTCCCCAACCATTCCAAGCTTATCGACAGACTGCACCGTCCCTTAACTCACCATGGGGACGGTTCGCCCGAGCATGGCCGGTTCTGAGGTCGGCTGCGAAGAACGGCGGTCCCTCCCCAGGTTTAAATCCGGAGTGCTGCCGGTATCTTGAGCCACAGCAATGGGAGAAGGGACACGACCAGGGTGGTCGCGTGCCGGTGGCGGCGCTCACGAGCGCACAGACTGGCTTGCGGCCACCAGATCCTGTAATGGGACGACAGCCGTACCAGCGACTCGGTCTGCCTCCGAATACCAGCGCCCGTTTCAGTTGGCACGCCCGAATCCAAGTCGGGCACGCGGCGGAATAAGGAGCATCATCGTCGGCGGCCACCGGCGAGGACCCCGACAAGGCGCCACGGCGCGGCCAAAGTATGAATCCGGAGAGTACCCGGCCGAGGCCATCGCTTTGATGCGGGGCGCAAGCTGGAGCTCGACCTAACGCCGCGAGGGTCGCGGCTTCTCAGCCGCCGCCAACGCGTCCTGCGAAGCGACCGAGAGCCGCTCCTTACAGGCTCGACCCTCGCGGCGGTCCCTGTCGGGTCCGGCCCGGGTCAATTGCGCGCCAGAAGTGCCCGGTCGGTGGAATCAGCTGGCGGCCCGCTCGAGCCAGTGGGGGTGTCGAACTGGCCACCTCCCGGCTAGCCACCCGGAACACCATTGGCTACTCAGACGGGAGGAACTCCCCCGCTCGGGTTGCTCCCGCATCGGGGGGCGGGAACCCTTGCTCGGTCGGTTGCCGTCGCCGACGGGACGGGCCCGTCTCCCCCAAGGTCGCAACTCGACCTGGTCCCTCCCTGCCCGGCTTGGCCGAGCCGCCCTATATCAGATGACGAGGTAGCGAAGATCCAGCGACGGGACTGGAGCGAGCCGGTATCTGTACCTTCAAAGGCTGTTACGCCAGGGGCAAAAGGACGTACGATTCGCCGGTGCGCAACAGCTTTGCCTCTGAGAGCCCGGGTGGACACCAATCCAGCCTGGGTTCGCTCCCCAGTCGGCTTCTCAACCGGTACCGCCAGACGGCCGCCGAGAGGCCCGATGAGGAGATCAACCTGCGGGTGCTGACCTCGTTTGTCGCCACTTTCACAGGAGTTCGGATCATAACCCATGGCATTCGGGGCAACTGGCTGCCGCTGAAGAACATCCAGCTGGGTGGCAGCCAGGGATCTCATCCGCTGCACATCCATCACTTGGTGTGGGGGATTCTCATCCTGACCGGATGTGGCTACGGAACTCTGCTTCGGGCAGAGCCCAAGTGGCGGCGCCGCCTGGCACCGCTATATGGCGCTGGAGTTGCTCTTACTTTCGACGAATTCGCGCTCTGGCTGCGGCTGGAAGACGACTACTGGAGCGCGGATGGCCGGGCGAGTGTGGACGCAGTAATACTTCTGAGTTCGGCTTTCGGTTTGGCGGTGGCATCTCCTCTGTTTTGGCAACGGGCGTTGGACGAGGTGGCCAGAACCGCCGCCCCGATCGGGTTATCCGGCAAGAATCGGGGCGCTGTCCCCCAGGGCGCATGAGCGCTCTGCCCACCGTCACATGAGGTAGCAGCGGTGCCAGACGATTTCCTCACCATCGATCAAGTAGCGCAGCGGCTGGCCCTGCCTCCAGAGATGATCCGACGCCGGATCGAGTCGGGAGACATACCGGTCCACTGGGTGGAATCCGACGGAAAGCTTGAGATGCGGGTCGCCGCAGACGATGTCGGCGGCGCTCCCCCTCCGCCTTCCAGCTTTGACCGGGCACCGGGGAATGTCGAGGCGGCTGATGAGTTCCGGCCCGTGGCGGGGGAACCGGCAGCTGAGGAGTGGGCAGATGCGGATGCGGCCGAGTACCCCCAGGGCCTCTGGACGCCGGTCGAGGAAACGCCTGTGGCGGAGCTGAGCCCGTGGGAGCCCAGCAGCGCCGAGGCCGTATCGCTCCCGGAGCCAGAGCAACCTGTGGTGCCGGTTTGGCGCCCGGATCCCGAGACCTGGGAAGACGAGCCCCTGGAGGCGACGGGAGCAGCAGAAGGGGCTTTCTCGGAAACCACCACCTCTCCCTACTTTGGCTCAAGCGCCTTCCTGGCCGAGCCCCAGGCGGAGGTAGCTCCTGAGGTGGACGAAGGCGATGAGGAACCAGAGCAGGGTCTAGAGCCAGCCCCGTTGGCTGAGGCACCTCTCTTCATGCCTGAGCCCGATCCGTTTCCGTTCTCTGCGCCGTCGGCGCCAGCGTTCGGGTTCGAACCGTCCGCCCCCTACGAGGATTTGTCCGAGGAGACGACTGCATACGAGGAGCCGGTCAGTCCCGTCATGGAGCCACCGACTCTTCCCGAATCCCCTCACACTGCGGAGGAGGTCTCACCGCCCTCGGCCCTGATCACTTCCGAGGCAGGTGGCCCGGGTTCGCTTGCGATCAACTCGATCGACGCCAGAGAGCTTGTGGCGGGTCTGTTCGAGAGATGGGAGCGGGCGCTGGAGCAGCGCATCCAGGCGGAGCAAAGGCTACGCTTTGAGGCCGAGCTCGAGCAGAGGATGCGGCAGGTGCGCGACCTCCGCCAGGAGCTCGACCAGTCGAGGAAGACTCAGGCAGCCCAACAGGCAGAGCAGGAGCGAGAGCTGATGGATCTGCGCAACAAGGTCCGCGAGTTGGAGCAGGCGCCGCGAAGTCGCCGTCTGTTCCGCCGATAGGCAGCGGTCGTCGGCCCTGATCCGAAACTCGGATCGGGCCCACTCCAAGGGCATGGCTAGCTCCACCGAAGTCGAGACGATCAAGGCACGGCTCAACCTCGTCGAAGTAATCGGCGGATATGTCCGTCTGCAGCGAGCGGGCCGAGAGTATAGAGGGCTGTGCCCCTTTCACAAGGAGCGCAGCCCTTCCTTCTACGTAAACCCCGAGAAGCAGCTGTGGAACTGCCACGGTTGCCAGCTCGGTGGCGACCTGATCAAATTCGTGGAGCTCATCGATCACACGGACTTTCGCGGCGCCCTGGAGGAGCTCGCCAAGAGGGCCGGCGTCGAACTGTCACCGCTAGAGCAGATGTCCCCGGCTCAGCGCCGCCAGGTAAGGCTGCGCGAGAGTTCGCTGCGGTTGAATCAGATGGCAGCCGACTTCTATCACGAGGTCCTGCTTCATCATCAGGCAGGCGCGCCCGGTCGCCAGTTTCTACAGGAGCGCTCGGTAACAGCGGAAGACATCGCGGCCTTCCACCTGGGGTACGCCCCTCAGGGCAGCCGTCGCGACAACCTCGTTCGCTACTTGGTCAAGCGGCAGGCAACCAGCGAGGAGATCGTTGCCGCCGGGCTTGCAGATGCGCGCCAAGGCTTGACCGACTTCTTTCGGAGACGTCTCGTCATCCCGATCCGGGACGAGCGCCAGCGCTGGGTCGGGTTCGGCGGCAGAGGGCTCGGCGATGACCAACCGAAATACCTCAACACCAGGTCTACCAGCCTCTTCGACAAATCCCGAGTCCTATTCGGCATGGATCGGGCAGTGGCGGCGATCGGGAGGGAGCGGCGAGTCGTGTTGATGGAGGGTTACTTCGATGTCATCGGAGCTCATCGCAGCGGTGTGGCCACGGCGGTATCAACCTCGGGGACCGCACTCACCGAGACCCAGGTGCTGCTGCTGCGACGCGTTGCCGATGAGGTGGTCCTTTGCTTCGACGGGGACCCGGCTGGTCAGCGGGCCGCCAGGCGCGCTATTGACCTCTTCGGTGGAGCTGGGCTGAACTGCCGCCTGGTGCTGCTGCCGGATGGGGTCGACCCCGACGACCTCAGCCGCACCGCCCCAGATCAACTAAGGCGAATGCTCGACGAAGCTCCTCCGGCCTGGGAAGTGCTCATCGACCAGGCGCTGGGCGACAGCTCGTCCCAGTCTGGTTCCCAGCGACAGGAAGCCCTGCGTCGATGTATGGCCATCCTGGCCAAGATTCCGGAGGCCAGCATCCGAGAGCTCTATGCGGAACGGGTCGGGCGGCGACTGGGACTCGCCCACGCCCGTATTCTGGAAGATGTGGAAAGCGGGGCCAAGGGTCCCGCAGGGGGCCCTGGTTTGGAAGTCGCCAGGGCTGGGAAAGGTGCAATGGGCGCGTCTGCCCATTTGCTGGGGCTCCTCTCGGGGCGGCCCGAACTTACACCGGAGGTCAGAGATCGCTACCAGGTCACGCGAGGTGACTTCCCCGACAAAGAGGACGGGGAGTTGTACGCTGTCATCTGCGAGGCCCTGCCCGGCAGACCTGACCCTGACGCGCTGCCGCCCAATCTGGCCCAACGGTTGGCCGAGGTTGAGGGCGGAGAGCTTCCAGAGCTTGAGGAACCGACCGGCAGCCCACGCCTACAGCGGGCACTGGAGGACTGCGTGAGGAGCATTCGAGTCGAGGTGGCCGGGGCCACGGTAGCCGACCTGCAGCGCAGGCTGGCTGGACTTGGACACCACCGTGCGGGGTCGTCGCCCGCTCTGGTGGCGGAGATTGACTCGGTCCGCCGACGAATCGAGCAGCTGCGCCGCGGCGACGGATTGGAGTCCTGAGTTGGCCAGAGCAATGAAGGTGGCCGTGCCGGCTGCCCCCCCACGCACCGAGGATCTGGTTCGGACGGCGGAGCAGTTGATTTTGAAGGGTAAGGAACAGGGGTTCCTCAGCCCCAACGAGATCGTTGAGCCCTTCCCTGAGCTGGATGCCGACCCCGACCAGATGGAGCGGCTCTTTCTCCTCTTCCGGGAGATGGGAATCCTCGTCTCAGATGGTGACAAGGACTTCGACTCGGATGAGTCTGAGGACGAGATGTTGGCCGCCGATGCGGATGCGGTTTCTCTGGACGACCCAGTCCGAATGTATCTCAAGGAGATCGGCCGGGTGGCTCTGCTCAAGGCTGAGGACGAGGTCTATCTCGCCAAGCTGATTGAGCAAGGTGATGAGGACGCCAAGCACCGCCTGACCGAGGCCAACCTGCGCTTGGTGGTGTCCATCGCCAAGAAGTACATCGGGCGTGGCATGTCCTTCCTCGACCTGATCCAGGAAGGCAACATGGGACTCATCCGAGCCGTCGAGAAGTTCGACTACCACAAGGGTTACAAGTTCTCGACCTATGCCACCTGGTGGATCCGGCAGGCGATCACTCGCGCGATCGCCGATCAGGCTCGCACGATCCGGATCCCGGTTCACATGGTGGAGACCATCAACAAGCTGGTGCGGATTTCGAGGCGCCTGCTGCAGGAGTTGGGTCGAGAGCCGGCAGATCCCGAGATCGGAGAGGAGATGGGGATCACCCCTGACCGGGTGAGGGAGATCGTCAAGGTGGCCCAGGATCCGGTCTCATTGGAGACCCCGATCGGAGAGGAGGAGGACTCCCACCTCGGCGACTTCGTCCCCGACAGTGAGGCCGTCGCGCCCTCCGAGGCCGCTTCGCTGACGATGCTCCGGACCGAGGTGGAGGACATCCTCGACACTCTGACCCCTCGGGAGCGACGCGTCCTACAGCTCCGCTTCGGGCTCATCGACGGCCATCAGCGCACGCTGGAAGAGGTGGGGAAGCGCTTCGGGGTGACCCGCGAGCGAATCCGCCAGATAGAGGCGAAGGCGCTGAGAAAGTTACGCCATCCGTCCCGCAGCATGAAGCTAAAGGATTATTTGGAGTAACCCTGGGGCACGGCCAAACGGGGTCGGCCATCTGGTTTGAATCCGCAGGCGGCGGCTAGGTTGGTCCCCTGGGGCAACCCCTTTCTTTTGGCGTGGACCATAGCTGTCGCATAAGATGCCCCGGCTCAGAGGGGGTCGGAACCGGTCAGGATCGGTACCACGCCCGCAGTTGCCCCGGACCCTCCAGTTGCCGGACGACTCATCAACCAAAGTCAGCTTTCCCCAGTCCCCGCCCGCTGGATCGGGTGTGCGAAAGCACACTCGGAGCTGAACTTCCTGTAGCCCCGGTAGCGAACGCAACCTGACGAGCTCAATCGCTGGGGAGCGCGATGGGTCGAGTTCCGAGTAGCGTCGACTGCTCCGGCCGTCCCCGCGCAGAGAACGGTCGCGGGCAGTCGCGGACGGTTACGGTTACACCTAAGGCAGCCTCAGTGGCGGCCGCATCCACCGCTGCTGAGCGCCGGGCCACCGGCTACGCCTAGGGTTTGCGCGAGGATCCGATCGAGAGCATAAGGAGTGTCGTGATGAGTGACCACGCGATATACGACTACCACCCCCACCGCCGCACCCAGGCCAAGCTGGACGGCCATGAGAGCGGACCCGTGAAGGTCACGGAACAACTTCCGAAGGGAACCGCGGCGGCTCGGTTCAACGCTTGGTTTGCGGTGAAGGTAACCACCGGAGTTGGAACCATGTGGTGCGCCTACGCCTTCGCAGCTCTGGCGATCGTCAGCTTACCCGCGGCGATAACTTCCCACAACCCTGTGATCCTGGTGTCCTGGATATCTCAAACCTTCTTGCAGTTAGTCCTGTTGTCCGTGATCATCGTGGGCCAGAACGTACTGGCGGCCGCAGCTGATAAACGGTCCGAGGCAACCTACAAGGATGCCGATGCCGTCCTCCATGAGGCGGTGAAAATTCAAGAGCACCTACTGGCGCAGGATCAGGCGCTCGGTGACCTCGTGACCCGGTTGGCCAGGCTGGAGGGACGAGCCAACTCATAACTTGAACCAGGCTCGGCGACATGGCGCGACCGAAGGTGCGTCGGCCGGGCGTGATGCCGAACGGCGCCCCGCGGAGGACCCACCTTAAACGGGCGGTCGCAGTTCGGGACGGGCGTTGCAGGTGAGCCTGGGTCCAACCCGCGGAGTCGCCACTGAGCGGCGTCTACTGATTACTCCTCCAGCAGGCGCCAGTCCGGAAACCTCCGATGCCGCCAGCGATTGCGGCAGATGTCAGGGAATTACGCCGTCACGCGGTCTCCGCTCCCAGGTGTCGCTCGAGAAACGCAGCCGTCCGCCCGGCCATGTCAACTCGCGCTGGGGTCGCACGAATGCCGTGCCCCTCCTCAGGGTAGAGCACCAGCTCGGTCTCCACCCCCGCCGCCAGCAACGCCTGATGGAACTCCACAGCCTGGCCAGGCGGCGTGCAGCGATCCACCAGCCCTGCCGACAGCAGCGTCGGGGTCTTCGATTTTTGTGCGAAGAAGACCGGACTCCGCTCGAAGTAGGCACCGGCAGGAGAACGAGGACTCGCCCTTAGATACATCTGATCGAAGTCGGGAATGTTGCTCGAGAAGTGCTGGCTGTACCAGTCCGTGACTGGCGAGCCTGCCACCGCCGCCTTAAATCGGTCGGTGCGCGTCGTGAGCCAGCAACTCATGTAGCCCCCGTGACTCACCCCGTAGACCGCCAATCGATCGGGATCAGCCATTCCACGATCGACAAGTTGGTCTAGCCCGGTAAGCAGGTCATCGACCTCCCCGCCTCCGTAGTCCCCCAGCTCCTTGGCGAGAAACTCTTGACCCCTGCCACTGCTGCCCCTGGGGTTGGGCATGAACAGGGCGAAGCCGCGCGCCGACAGGAAGGCGTAGGTCAGCAGGTCGGGCGCCGGCCAAGAGGAACGCCAGCACCAAGCTGGACCACCGTGCACGGCCAGGATCGTGCGATACGGTGGCTTGCCGCCCTTTGGGGTCACGAAGAATCCTGAGACTTCCAGGCCGTCGGATGACTTCCACCTGACCACTTCGATTGAGCCAGCTTGGGCGTTCAGCCAGCGCTGACCATCGTCCGCGAGCGCCAGAAGTTCTCGATACTTCCCCTGATGGGCGTGGAGGATATGGGGAGGCTCCGACCAGCTCTCCGCACACAGCAGCGCACCCCCTTCGGGATATGGAGCTGCCTCGGGGTAGAACGGACCCGAGGTGGTAATGAGCCCGGCGTGGTGAATGTTCATCTTGCCGTCACTGAGGTCCAGATCGAAGATGACGGTGTCGGTATCGCGGACTCCCGTGGCGCAGATATGGTCGCGGTCTCGGAACCGTAGACAGGTGACGTCAACGCCCTGAGTGTCGATTTGGCGCGCGGTTCCGTCGGCCGTGTCAAAGAGATGAATGTTGCCCGCGACAATTCCGCGGTCGCTGGCAAGTCCTTCGATGACCGCGAATCGGGAAGCGTCGGCGGCGGAGACGGGCTCGGCCAGCTGGAGGGCTGGCTGGTGGACAATCCGGCGCCAAGACCCGTCCAGCGCCATCAGCTCCAACCGAGAGTTGGTCCAGTCCCCCTCCCACGGCAGGTCGGACACCACCGCCAGCAGGGCATCGGCAGCCAGACAACCCTCCCAGACGTTGAGCCCTTGGGGAGAAATCCGGCGTACTTCGCCGGACTTCACGTCGAGCAAGAGGGCGACGCGCCACCCGCCAGCTGCCGCGCCACTCCTACGGACCGTTGGCGACCAGGATGGGCGATCGGTATCTGCGACCGATGAAGGGATGGATCCCGAGCCTCCAGTGACACTCTGCTCCGCCCCCTCCTCGGCCGCCAACACGAGCAGCTGGTTGCCGTCCGCAGACCACTCGACAGCTTCAGCGCTGTATCCGCTCAGGCGCACAGGCCGGATGGAGGACGGGTCGCCCCATACCGTGGTCCAGGGGTGGAAGATCCCTGGACTGCCATCGTCGGAGATGAAGGCGACCGAGGCACCGGAAGGGCTCCAACGGGCGCGGCGCTGCACCGACTCACCTCCTTTGGAGATCGGAGAGATCTCCTTGGTGGCCAGATTGAGCACATAAAGACGATCCGTGGCCGGCCCGTCGAGGGTCAAGCGCACCTCGCCCGTGAGCACTGCGAACGCGCCGTCAGGCGAGCAGCGCAGCCCAGTCGCTGCCCTGAACTCGCCGATCCCCGGCTCTAGAGCACGGGTGAAGAAGTCGCGGGCTGAGTCCAAAGGGGTATAACCACTCGGCACTAGATCCTCCTCCGGGAAGCGTTGGTAATGGTCCGGGAAACGACCGCTGCTCGTTAGACTACGAAGGCTTCCCCCTCCAGCGCAGGTCCAGCTGGATGCCGAACCAGCCGCTGCGGCTGCCACGGGCCTCGCGTAGACTGGTGCGGCCCCAATCCGGAGTAGCTCAACGGTAGAGCAGGCGGCTGTTAACCGCAAGGTTCACGGTTCGAATCCGTGCTCCGGAGCCACCTCGCCTCCTCTGGATCTGCGGCTGGTCAGGAGGGTCCCGGCTGCTGCTGCTGTTCCTGTCGGAGCAGCGGTCACCAGCTTCCCTCTCCATCCACGACCCCTCGGCGCTCGCACCAGACCAGATCGTGGTGGGGCGCCGCGTCATCTACCAATGGTGTCCGGAAGGTGTCCGGGCTGCTCCCCCGTGGCCGCCTTCGTCGAGCGCTACCTGGGGGTGGTGGTCACGGCCCGCAACTGGAACACGGTGATCCGGTTGGCAGATTTGTTCTGAAATCAACAGCTCGCCGTTCTATGTACCAGCTGTGGCGCGGGCGCGATAGGCAGCGCGTCCGCTGACCTTCTGTGGCTGCCGGACCGGTTCGCGCGGATATCCTCGTCTCATGTGCTTGAGTCGTAGCTGGGGATCGTCCGCCAGGAATAGCTCTGGGCGGGCTTGAGTCCTGACCCGTAGCCACATGACAGGGGGCCCTCGGCACCGGCAGCGTTCGGTGGAGGCCCGGTCCGCTGGCCGCTGCCGATTGGGGCTTTTTGACTGGGATGCTCCGAGTCGAACTGATCGGCAGCGCAACATCGGGCCCGGTTTGACCGTTGTGTTTGTCATGTCAGTTCCCCAGCACCGCGGCTGCGATGCCGTCGCCATGGCACTGGCCGTCCCGGTGCGGGGACCTTTCCGAGCGGCTGGGAAGCTTTGCTCACCAACTGTGGGAGCCGTAGCTATGGCCGGGACGAGCCGGCCTCCCACCCGCGGCTTCAGGACCCAGACTTGAGCCCTACGACTAGGGCTGGAGTGACCGCGATTGCTCTCGTCGCGGCTGTGGGGCTGGCCAGCTGCGGCACCGCGCCACCGGCTGCTGGGCACCGTAGTCATCCGAGCCCCACGGTCAGTGAGCGGCCATCGCCATTCAACAGCCCGGTGGCGAGCCCAGGCAACCAGAGCCTGAGCTGCCAGCTCCCGATCTACGGATCATCAGTGGTGGTCAGCTCGAGCAGCACCCAGCAGGCGGGGGGCCTGCTGGCCTTGCCTTCCGGGGCAGTCACGGCGGAGTCATTAACCAGCCTCACCCCGGTTTCGGGCCAGTTCGACGAATGGCAAAGCCAGACCACCCCTGCCCTCTTCGGCGACTCATCAGTAGAGTCGTACGACTCCGTTTTGGGCAGATGGGTGCCCGCCACGCCGGCCGAGATCGCGCCCACCGGCACCCAGTACGCGTATGTGGTGGTCGGAGACATAACCCAACCACAGACCACCCCGGTGTACGTTCACCTGGTCACGATCGCCACCGCCAGCGACGAGGTGATCTACTCCAGTGGCCAGACCGAGGTGCTCGGCTGGGACCAAGGGCAACTCCTGCTGGTCGATCACCTCCCCACCAGCTCGGTCACGACCGGGCTCAAGACCATCGACCCGGCATCGGAGCAGATCAACACCCTGGAGCCAAACACCAGCGGGGTGGAATGGTATCTGGCAAGTCCGGGCGCCGTCTGGGGCGGCGAGCTCAACTCGTCCGACCCTACGCCCCCGCAGGTCCAGGTTCCCCAGGACGAGGCGCTGCGCTACGACCTTGCCACCGGGCGGGTCACGGTTTGGTCATATCACCCGGGCGACCAGGTGACCGTGGTGGGAACAACGGCTTCTGGCGCCCCCCTGGAGCTCATTCAGAGCCCCTCGCAGGCCGACCTGGAAGTGGCCACCTCTTCGACGACATCCTCCACCCTGCTCTCAGGGCCGGGGTTGGCAAGCGGCCAGGGGCTGGCCATCTACTCCACCTACACCGACTCACACGGGACATGGATAGGCACGGATCAGGGCCTGTATCTGCTCACCGCCGCCTTACGGCTGATCCCCGAGCAAGCAGGAAATTTCGCCAACGCCACCATCGTGGGAGCCTGCGGCTGACGGACCGGCCAACGCGGTTAGGCGGTGACCACGGACCTCTGGCCGTCAGCTGGCTGATGACGCAAAGCGAAAGGTCCGAACGGCCACCAGGAGCACCGCCACCCCGACTCCCAGGACCACCAGAATATCCGAGTAACTTGGGCAAGGGTCTGACTCTCGGCCATCAGCCCGCGCAGGCTGGCGCTGAAGTCGGTGAGCGGCATCACGATGGAGAGCTTCTGCAGCCACAGAGGTGCTCCGGCCAGAGGATAGAAAACCCCGGCCACGAAGAGCTGAGGCAGCCAAACCAGGTTCGTCATCACCACTGCTGCCTGCTCCCGTCTGGAGAGGGCGGCGATCAGGAAACCCCCGGCGAGGAAGCACAGAGATCCGACCAGGAGGACCACGAGCGGCGACGGTCCGAGGCCGATCCCATAGAGCAGGTGCCCAACGCCCAACAGGACCGCAATCTGGATCACCACCAGCTGCGCCACGACGCTGGCAGCGAGAAAGACCCACACTGGAATCGGGGTGGCATGCCAAGAACCCGGACCCCCCCGGAATCAAACATTTTTAGCCACTCGATGATCTCCAGGTCAATACCGCAGACCGCCTGCACCGATCCGTAGCTCTTGTGCAGATTCGAGACAAACACCGCCAGCTCTCGGGAGACACCAGCGGAAAGGGAAGCTTTTGCCACCGCTGTGCTCCTGGGGGCCGCCGTCGGATGACGAACTTCCCATCGGGGACTTTGAAGCTGCTGCGGAGGATAGCCGCCGGGGCCCCCAGCGGAGGCGCACACGCCGACGGCCCAGCTAGATCGGGCGGACTCGCAGCGCACGACAGCGCCTAACCTGGCTGGTATGAAACGAATCTGGGGCGCCCTGAGGCGCACCTTCCCGCTGCGGGTGGTGGCTCACTTTCTGCAGAAGAACGGCCCCAATCAGGCGACCCTGATCGCCTGGAACTTGCTGTTTGCGATTTTCCCAATCGTGCTCCTGGCAGTCACCCTGGCCGGGCTGGTTTTCCACGACCCGGCGGCTGGTAGGGCCGTCGCTAAGGCTGTAGCCTCGATTCTGCCCGACGGCAGAGGCAGCGTGGTGCTCTCCGCATTGGCCTCTTTCCATCGCGACTCGGGCGTACTGGCCATCGTCGGGGTGGTCGGGCTACTGTGGTCCGGGAGCTCGCTGTTCGGCGCCATGGATCAGGGCTTCGCAGCCATCTCGGGCTTTTCAACAAGGAGCTTCCTCAGCCAGAAGCTGATGAGCGTGGGCATGATCGTGCTCTTCACGGTTCTCGCCGTGCCGGTGGTGCTCAGCTCCAGTGCTCTGGCGGTTTTCGAGTCCCTGCCAGGGATTCCCGGCTGGCTGCATTCCGGCCCGCTGGCGCTGGTGCTACAGCTCGTCCTGGCAATCGCGGTTGGCACGATGCTGTTCACGGCCATCTACCACTTGGTGCCCAAACGGCACGGCTCGCTGGGATCCTCAATCAAGGGAGGGATCACCGCCGGGATCGTCTTCGAGGGCCTCAGTTTGTTGTTCCCCCTTTACTTCCACTTGGAGCATGGGTTCAGCTCCTACGGATCGACCTTTGGCCTCTTCTTCCTCATCCTCGCCTACGCCTTCTTCGTCGCTCAGATCATCGCCCTGGGCTACACCGTGGCAGTGGTGGACGCCCAAGCTCATACGGCCGCGGCTGGGGCTGCGCCAGCCGCGGGCAGCCCAGAGCCCACCGCGCAGGCGGGCAGCCCTCCCTCAGCGCGGCCCTGATCCGGCGAGCTCGCAAGAGGCAACTCTCAGTTGCAGCTCACGGGCGGCACGTGGTTGAGTTGATTTTGTGAGTCATGGCTCGGCCGACTGCCTAAGTGCCGCGCAGCCCCCTTTCCCGAGGCCGGCTACCTGGTGAGTCGAGCTGCCGCGCCCCTGGCTAAGGGCCCCGTACCCAGCGCCCATCGCTCGGGGAATAGCCGCTCCCAACCAAGGGCAGGGCGCGGCCCGGTCGAGCCGAGGTGGTGAGGGAGGCGCCCGCCAATTCCCCGAGGACGGGATTAGCGCTGCTGGTCATCGTCATCGGAGTCCTCATGGCCGCGGTCGACACCACCATCGTGGTGCTGGCGCTCCCAGAGATGGAGCGCTCCCTGCACGTCCCGTTGTCCGCCGTCATCTGGGTGATAATCGGATACCTGTTGGTGATCACCCTGCTGGCGACCCAGGTGGGCCGGTTGGGCGACATGTTTGGCCGAGTGCGGATGTACGAGGCTGGATTCCTGGTCTTCATCGCTGGCTCCGCGCTCTGTGCCCTGGCTAGCAACGAAGCGACCATCATCGCCTTCCGCATCGTGCAGGGAGTTGGCGGTGCCCTCATCACCGCCAACAGTGGCGCCGTCATCGCCGACACCTTCCCCCCGGAGACCCGGGGGCGCGCCTACGGCTTTAACAGCATCGGCTGGAACGCCGGGGCGATTTTGGGCATCCTGCTGGGGGGCTTGATCATCACCTACGTCTCCTGGAGATGGATTTTCTGGATCAATGTCCCCACCGGCCTGATCGCGTTCGTGATGGCGGTGCGCGTCCTACATGACTCCGGTAAAAGGCAGCGCCAGCGGCTGGACTTCGCCGGCATGATCACGCTCGGAGGCGGACTTTTCGGGGTGCTCTGGGCGATCACCTCGCTGGCGACATCCGCGTTCTCCGGCACGGTGCTGCTGTATCTCATGGGCGGACTTGCCCTGCTGGTCGCCTTTGTCGTGATTGAAAGAAGCATCAGTTACCCGATGGTCGATCTCTCTCTCTTTCGCATCCCCAGCATGAGTCCAACGCTGTCGGCCTCACTCTTCCAGGGGCTGGCCAACTTTGCCGTGCTGTTTCTCGTGATCATGTATCTGCAGGGGGTACGGCAGCTGAGCCCGCTGCATGCCTCCATGCTGTTGGTGCCGGGATACCTGGTCGGCGCAGTCATCGGACCATTTGCGGGAAAGCTATCGGACAAGGTCGGAGTGGTCTGGCCCGCCACGGCAGGACTCCTGGTGGAGATGCTCGCGCTGCTCGTCTACGCCCAGTTGGGCGTGACCACCCCGCTGCTGCTAGTCGCGGTGGCCGCTGTCATCAACGGCATTGGCGGGGGCTTCTTCTTTCCCGCCAACAACGCGGCGGTGATGAAGGCGGCACCGGGGCGCAGCTTCGGGACCGCCTCCGGGATGCTGCGGACCTTCGCGAACGTGGGAATGGTCTTCTCCTTCTCCGTGGCCATCCTGGTCGCGGCTCGGTCGATCCCCAAAGGACTCGCCTTCGCGATCTTCGTGGGGACCACCAAGCTAAGCCCCCAGTTGGCCGACGTGTTCACCAGCGGACTCCACGCCGCCTTCTACTCCTCCATGCTCTTCATGGCGGCTGCCATGGTGCTCTCCGGATCCCGAGTGCTTCGACGCAGAGGACCATCTCTCGGTGAGCGCAAGCGCGCAGGCGGTCGGGCGCCGACTTTAGGGGCCGCCGGTGATGATCCGCTGGTGGTGGCGGCGACTGGCTCGGACGAAAGCAGCGGGTGACTTGAGGCAGGTCGACCCCGTCCTGTCGAGCGCGGTGCCGGGAGCGATGACATCTGAGTGGGTCGGCCGCCGCAGGCAGACGCTACCGCGGTGCAGCCGGCGGTCAGTCCCCCGGGGGAGAAGGTGCCGGTCGTCCAGACCAAATCCCGGCGCGATAGAGCTTCCCCGGAAGCGGCTCTCCGAGCAGCCGCTCAAGGTACCCGGCGGTCTGACATAGCCCTTCCAGCTCCGCGCCAGTGCGCGCGCCGACGCGGGTGAGCATGTGCAACAGATCCTCGCTGCAGACATTGCCGGTGGCACGAGGGGCGAAGGGGCAGCCGCCGATACCCCCGACTGAGCCCTCAAATCGGCGGATCCCAGTCTCATACGCTGCCAGGGCGTTAGCCAAGCCCATCGCCCGCGTGTCGTGGAAATGCAGCGACATCTGCTCCGTGGGTATGCCGGAGCGAAGGAGCAGCTCAATCAGAGAGCTGACCTGCCTGGGGTCGGCCACCCCGATGGTGTCTGCGATACCGATCTCGGCCACCCCGAGCTCCTGGCAGCTGTCCGCGAGCTCGGCAACCCTATCCGGGTCCACCCGCCCCTCGAAAGGGCAGCCGAAGGCGACGCTCAATCCAACGTCGAAAAGACAACCGCTGGCCCGGGCGGTGCGGGACATCTCTTCCAGCTCGGCGAGCGTCTCCGCCACCGAGTGGTTGAGGTTTTTGCGATTGAAGGTCTCCGTCACAGCCAGGTTGGCGACCACATGCCTGACCCCGGTCTCCAGCGCCCGCTCCAATCCTCTAGGGTTGGGCACCAATACCCTGACCCGATGCAGGACAGCCTGCCCTCGCGCCTCGATGAGACGCGCGATCAGCGCTGCCGCGTCAGCCATCCGGGGCACCCAGGCGGGGGAGACAAAGGAGGTGACCTCCACCTGATCGACCCCGCAGTCCAGAACTCGCTCGACCAGCTCAAGCTTGGAGTCCGTGGACACCTCCTGGGCGAGATTCTGGAGCCCATCCCGTGGCCCCACCTCGGTGAAGAAGACCGCCGGAGAGTGGCGCGGTGAGAGTTCCATCTAAACCGCCAGTCTAAGCTGCCGCTGGCACCCAGATCCGCGGGATCCTGACTGCCCAGTCGCGGTGCGGTCTTGGGATCGGGACGCCAGATGGCAAGCAGGCAGAGCTTGTGGAAGTGGTCGGCGCTGCGCCAGCTGACGGAGAAGGACCGGCTGGACTAAGGGGCTGCCGCAGAATAACGCGGCCGGCATGACGGTCTTGGCGGGCGGAGGTCAGCGAGGCCGCATTGAGCTGGATCTTCGGGGCTGGGCTGTCCGCGTTGGACGAGCGCCCGCGGCGGCGGCTGGCTGGGGCGCAGGCACGAGCGTTGGGCGGCGGTGGCATTGCGTGGGTCGCGCGGGCGGCACGGATTCGTCGTCCGGGCGCGGGACGCAAGCGGTCGATCACCAAGGATCCGAAGCTTTTGGCCGAGTTGGACGCGCTGGCGGAGCCAACGAGCCGGGGCGATCCGATGTGCCCGCTGCGTTGGATATCGCAGTCGATTGGTAACCTGGCGGAAGCGCTCCCGGCAGCGCGCCACCTGGTCAGTCCCGACACGGTCGGCCGGTTGCTGCGGGACAGGGACTACTCGCTGCAGGCCAATGCCCAGCAACTGGAAGGGTTCCAACACGAGGACCGGCACGCCCGTTTCGTGTATCTCCTGGCGCAGGTGGCGGAGCACCTCCGTGAGGGCCATCCGGTGATCAGCGTGGATGCCAAGAATAAAGAGGTTGTGGGTCAACGTGGGTCCCGACCATGACACCGGCGCCTTCGCAGTGACGACCATCGGTCGGTGGTGGGACATGGTGGGCTCGCGAGGTCACCAGACGGCTACCCCGTTGTTGGTCACCGCCGATGCGGGCGGGTCGAACGGCTATCGGCTGCGACTGCGGAAAGTGGAACTGGGCCGACTCGCAGCGCGGACCGGATTGGCCATCACTGTCTGCCAGTTCCCGCGTCGGCGGTACGGAACTTCCGTTCCCGGCCCGGGCGCACCACTGGCGCCCGGCCCTCGTCAGCCCAACGCTTCAACGTCACCGGGTGCACCCGCAGCACCCCCGCCCCTGCCTTGGGCCGCAACAATGCCAGGCCCTCCAGTGTTACATATCACTCATACCCGCTTAGCAAAAGCGGTCACTGCTGCGCCCCTCCAATCCGATTTGGATACCTCACTACGTCGTGCCGACCGACACCACTTCGGGACAGGCCCCGGGAGCACAGGGTCGATAGTCGGGACCTTGGCAGTTGGAGCGGCGCCGCGTGGGGATCCGGTCCTAGCGGGTACCCAGGGTCCGGATCTGCGCGCCGGCCAGGAGATTCGATCTATACTCGAATTTCAAACTTGGATGGAGGTGCAAGCGATGGCTGGTATGACCAGGCTGACCACCCCGCTCGTGCGCGACGGTGGCCGGTTGCGCCCGGCAAGCTGGGATGAGGCGCTGGACCGCGCCGCGGCGGCCTTCAGGTCCGCCCGAAACCAGGGGGCAACCACCTCTTTTGGAATGTTCAGCTGCTCGAAGGCGACCAATGAGGTGAACTTTCTAGCGCAGAAGTTCGTCCGCTCGGTGCTCGGCAGCAACAACATCGACAGCTGCAACCGAACGTGACACGCGCCTAGCGTCGCCGGTCTGGCGGCAGTGTTCGGAGCCGGAGGGGGTACCAGCTCCTACCGGGAGGTCGAGGAGACCGATCTGGTGATCCTTTGGGGATCCAACGCTCGGGAAGCCCACCCAATCTTCTTCCATCACCTGCTCAAGGGTGTGCACGCGGGGGCGAAATTCTACGTGGTCGATCCCCGCCGGACTACGTCCGCCCAGTGGGCGGATACGTGGATGGGGCTCGAGGTTGGTTCTGACATCGCGCTCGCGAATGCGGTCGGGCGAGAGATCATCCACGCGGGGCTCGCCAATCAGGAATTCATCCGTCGGGCCACCAGTAATTTCGAGGCTTACGCCGAATCGGTCGAGCCCTGCACCCTAGAGTGGGCGGAGCTTCAGACCAAGGTGCCAGCAGAGGCCATCCGTGAGCTGGCCCACGACTACGCCAGGGCGGATCGGGCCCAGCTGTGCTGGACGCTCGGGATCACCGAGCACCACAACGCCACCGACAACGTTTTCGCCCTGATCAATCTGTCGTTACTGACCGGGCATGTCGGCCGCTGGGGATCGGGGCTGGTGCCCTTGCGGGGCCAGAACAACGTTCAGGGCGGTGGCGACATGGGAGCGATCCCGAACAAGCTCCCCGGGTTCCAGGACGTCGCCACCAACTTGGAGGCCAGGGCGAGATTCGAGCAGGCGTGGGGTGTGAAGCTGGCTCCCAAGGCGGGCTGGCATCTGTCCCTGATGTTTGAGGCGATGGAACGCGGTGAGTTGACCACCGCCTACGTGCTGGGCGAGAACCCGCTCCGCTCGGAGGCGGACACCCAGCGCACGAGACGGCTGCTGGAAGGGCTTGAACACCTGGTGGTCCAGGACATCTTCCTGACCGACACCGCGGCGCTCGCCGAGGTAGTCCTGCCCGCCACCGCCAGCTGGTCGGAGGCTGAGGGCACGGTGACCTCCAGCGAACGGCGGGTGCAACGGGTGAGGAGGGCGCTTGAGCCCCCCGCCGGGGCCAGAGACGATATCGAGATCATGATCGAGCTCGCGCGCCGGTTGGGAACCGACTGGGGCCGGCCCACGGCGGAGCAGCTCTGGGACGAGTTGCGCTCGCTCTCGCCCATGCACGCCGGAATGAGCTATCGGCGCATGGAGGAGCTCGGCGGGCTCCAGTGGCCCTGCCCGGACGAGCAGGACCCCGGTGCGCCCTTCCTCCACGGCCGACTCTGGGAGGAGGATCCGGCGCGGCGCGGCGCGGCGGCTCCGTTCACCCCAGTCGTGGCCGAGGGACCCGTCGACCAGCTCAGCGAGGACTTCCCCTTGCGCCTCACCACGGGGCGGCGGCTCGACTCCTTCAACACCGGCGTTCAGTCATCCCAGTACTCCACCCCCATCCGGCGGCCGGAGACGCTCAACCTGTCACCCGAGGATATGGGCGAACTCGGCCTTAGCGAGGGTGAGCGGGTCCGGATCTCCTCACGTAGGGGATCGGTCGAGGCGCCGGTCCTGCCTGACCCCTCGCTCCGCCGCGGCCTGGCCTTCATGACCCTGCACTTTCCAGAGCAGGTGGCCACCAACCGGCTGACCCTGGATGCCTGGGACCCTCTCTCAGGGACGGCCGAGTTCAAGGCGACCGCCATCCGCGTCGATCGAATCGCTCCCGCCGGGGCCACGGCAGAGACCAGAGCCGCCGCAGAGGTCGCTGGCTGATGGATCTTCGGCTCGGCGTCGGCGGCCCTCCGAGCAGCCCTGAGAAGGCGGCTGTGGATGAGGTCCTGGGTCAGCCGGACTCGAGCTGGAATGGCGGCCAGCGGACGACGGCCGGTGGGCATCTGGCCCGCGGTGGCCACCAGGCTCGAGCCCAGCGGCACCTCCTCCTACCCGCCCTGCAGGCCGTTCAGCAGCGAGTTGGGTGGGTCACCCCAGGGGCCCTGGACTACGTGTGCATGCGCCTGACCGTGCCACCGGCGGAGGCCTATGGCGTGGCTGCCTTCTACGCCCTGCTCCGGACCGAACCGGCGGCCACGACCGTGGTCCACGTCTGCGACGACCTAGTCTGCCGCTGTCAAGGGGCGGAGCGGCTTTGCTCGGATATGGAGCGGAGGTTCGGGCCGCCCTCGGAGACAGCTTTGCAGGACGGCGTCAGCTGGGTGCGCAGTCCCTGTCTGGGCCGCTGCGAGCAGGGCTCGGCGGCTCTGGTCCAGCGCTCCGGGGACACGTCAGGGATGAGCAGCATCGCCCCGGCCACGCTGGACAAGATCGAGCACGCGCTGAGCGGAGGCAACGGGGCCACCCCCCTGTTGGACCCGAGCTCACCAGTTCGCTCCGACTCTTCCGCACGCCGCCTGTTGAGGCTGGTGGATGTGGTAGATCCGGGATCGCTCAGCTCCTACCGCGCCCACGGGGGCTACCAGATGCTCCGAAGGGCCCTGCAGATGGGCTCCCAGGGAGTCATCCGTGAGGTCAAGGAGGCCAATCTGCTGGGCCGTGGCGGCGCCGCCTTTCCCACCGGAGTGAAGTGGGAGTCGGTCGCCAACAACCCGGTGCGGCCCCACTACTTCATCTGCAACGCCGACGAGTCAGAGCCAGGCACCTTCAAGGACCGGGTGCTGATGGAGGGGGACCCCTTCGGGGTGATCGAGGCGCTCACCATCGCCGGCTACGCCACCGCCGCGGAGCGCGGCTACATCTACATCCGGGGGGAGTATCCGGAGGCGACGACCCTCCTCAGCGAGGGGATCGAGCAGGCTCGCGTCCAGGGGCTGCTGGGGAGTTCGATCATGGGCAGCGACTTCAGCTTCGACATTGAGCTGCGCCGCGGCGCGGGGGCCTACATCGCCGGAGAGGAGACCGCGCTCTTCAACTCGATCGAGGGACGCCGGCCGGAACCACGCAACAAGCCTCCGTTCCCAACCCAGGCGGGCCTATTCGAACGGCCGACCGGGGTCAACAATGTGGAGACCCTGGCCAACGTGCTCGAGATCCTCAGGATCGGGGCCGCGGAATACGCCAAGCTGGGCACCCCGAGCTCGACCGGAACCCGGCTCTTCTGCCTCTCCGGCTGCATCGAGCGGCCCGGCCTCTACGAGGTGGAGTTCGGAGCCACCCTTGGCGAGCTGCTCGCCATGGCAGGAGGCGTGCGCGGCGGTCGGCCCCTGCAGGCGGTCCTGTTGGGAGGTGCGGCCGGCTCCTTCGTCGGCCCGTCGGCGCTGGACACCCCGCTCACCTTCGAGGGGGTCAGGGCGATCGGGGCGACGCTCGGTTCGGGGGTGGTCCTGGCCCTCGACGACACGATCGACGTGACGGACATCCTCCGGCGCATCGCCCAGTTCTTCCGGGATGAGTCCTGCGGGAAGTGCGTGCCCTGCCGGGTCGGCACGGTCCGCCAGGAGGAGCTGCTGGCGCGCATGCTGACGGGGCGACCGCTGGGCTCTGTCCAGCGCGAGCTCGACGTGCTGGGCGAGCTCGGCCAGGTGATGCGCGACGCTTCGATCTGCGGCCTGGGCCAGACCGCGTCAGCAGCGGTTCAGTCCGCGGTCGCCCAGGGTCTGATCGGCAGGGACAGGGCAGCCTCGGAGGTGAGGTCGTGAGCGTGACCTTTGTCGCCGCTCCAAAGCGGCTGCTGACCCTGACCGTGGATGGGAGCACCGTCCGCGTACCTGAGGGGGCCACCTTGCTCGAGGCCTGTCGGCAGCAGGGCATCGACACTCCGACGCTCTGCTACCTGGAGAACCTCACCCCAGTCAACGTCTGCCGGGTCTGCGTGGTCGAGGTGCAGGGCTCGCGGACCTTGGTACCGGCCTGTTCCCGCAAGGTCGAGGACGGGATGGTCGTGAGTTCCGACTCCGAGCGGGTCAGGAACAGCCGCAAGTCGGTACTGGAGCTGCTCGCCTCGTCCGTGGACCTCTCCCTGGCGGCGCCTGAGGTCCAGCAGTGGATGGAGCGCTATGGCGCCGACGCCGACCGCTTCGGCGCCGCCCAGTCTCCCCCGCAGGGTAATCCCCGAGACCGGGCCCGTCCAGGCGAGCACTCGCCATCTGATGGCAGAACCGCCGCGACTGTGGCCCAGCCCGCCAAGTTGGACAACGACACCTACATCCGCGACTACTCGCGTTGCATCCTCTGCTACAAGTGCGTGCAGGCCTGCGGCGTGGACGCCCAGAACACCTTCGCGATTGCGGTCGCGGGCAGGGGATTCGAGGCCCGGATTTCGACCGAATTCGATGTCGGCCTGCCGGACTCGGCCTGCGTGTACTGCGGCAACTGCATCGGGGTGTGCCCCACCGGGGCGCTGATGTTCAAGTCGGAATACGACATGCGGCAGGCCGAAACCTGGGACGCAACGAAGCAGACCGTCACCACCACCATCTGTCCCTACTGCGGGGTGGGCTGCAACCTCGAGCTGCACGTGCAGGACAACTCCATCGTCAAAGTGACCTCCCCTCTCGACCATGACGTCACCCAGGGTCATCTCTGCGTGAAGGGCCGCTTCGGCTATCAGTTCGTACAGCACCGGGGCAACGGCGAAAAGTCCGGTTAGTCGGCTTCCTGGCACCGGGGTCACGAGGGTTGAACTGCTACTTTGAGTTGAGTGCCCCGTCGCTGTCGGCGAGTTCTGAATACAGCCACCTTCTGCCGGCTGAGGCAGCTGGCGGAGCCGAAGTGGCGCGAGCCGTTGCGAAACGTGTCAAGGTACACCCGGTCGGAGCGCTCCGCCTGACGCCATGGGCGCCGATGACGATCGCCAGCCAGGCGGCGCAGGTCGGGCTGTGGGGACCCGAGCCCTGCCCGCCTCCTGATGTGACGGAAGAATTCATGCAACGGTTAAAGAGCGCACGGATAGGGGCAAGGAGCGGAGTTGCGTCTGTGGGTCGCGGGAGCATGAGGTGCGGGACCACTACCAGGACATAAGGGATGGTGCTGGTCGGCGGTAATAGCGTCCCCGAGGGACGAGAAACTGCTGCCAAGAGAGCCAAAAGGCAGGCTTGAGGTAATTGCCAGCAACGACCCGGGACCCAACTGGACCAGGGCAAGCAGGAGTCGGGACACGAGCGCGCTCAGCGATATGACGCCGACGAAAGCGATGGGGTTTGCGGTTTCGGCGCCTTCTTCCTGCTGTTGGACACCACGGAGGTCTACGGCATGCCCCCGCGCCGAGTTGCACCAGGCGGGACCTGGCCCCGATGTTGGAGGGCTGCTTCGGTAGCCCCGGGCTTGCCTGCTGGGCGGGGTCGTCGGAGTTCTCGCATGGACTCAGGAGGTCCCTGGTACTTCTTCGTGGACGGGACCGCCGGGGCGCTGGCCGCTACCTCCTTAGCGGCTCGAGGTTCCAACAACACCCGACGCGAGCGCAGAGCTCGGCGGCTCGCGTTGCTGGGAGCGTCGGTCAGTCCCGTGCTGCTCATTTCGGATAGCGGCCGACGGTCACGGTTCTAAACCTGCTGCGCGTCATCCGGCCGACCTCGCCGATGAGTCTGGCAAGCCGGACGCAAGCCGGGTTCGGAAGCGCCCTGGGAGCCGCCGAAGCCGCTGAGAAGGTGGGGACTCCCGGATGCGATGGCGCGTGCGGGAGAGGTGGTGGCCGGCATCCTCGGCCCCATCCTCTCCACCTATACCACGGTCCTGCTCGGGGACACCGCGAACCCCATCTGGCGAGGTGCCCGGCACCTGCTTCCGTTCGTGTTCTCCGGCAGCTCGCTGGCGTCATCCGGAGCTACCCATTTGCGTCGCCATCCCGGTGCGGGAGGGCCGACCCGCCCGCCGGATGGTGGTGGCAGGCACCGTCTTGGAGCAGCTCTCCTTCTTCGCGATTGAAAGGCGGCTGGGACCGCTCGCCCAACCATACGCAGAAGGCAGGGCCGATCAGTTGAGCAAGCTCCAGCGCTCCTCCTCGCTGGTGGGCACCGCGGCGGCGGGGACAGTGGGTCGGCGCAGCCAAGTGGGAGCTGCGGTTGGCGGAGCCCTCATGCTGGCAGGATCGGCCGCCCTCCGGCTATGCATCCGCCGCGCCCGCTTCCAAGCTACCGAAGACCCCGCCTATCTGGTGCACGGCCAGAGCTGATCGCCGAGCGATGCGAGTCGGCGGTAGCCGCGCTTACGGGGAATCTGGCGGCCGGCCGCCAGGGGACGGACGCCCTACTCGGGGCTCCACCTCGGCGGAAGATCGGCTGAGTTAGCACCAGCGGCAGGTGGGGTGGATTCGCTACCTGAAGGCGGACTCTGGAAGTCGCCTTTGATCCTGCCCAGCTTTCTCGTTCTGAATGCCGCCACCTTCTGTCGGCTGAGACAGCTGGAAGAACAGAAGCGGCGCGACCCATTGCGCGAGGTGTCGACGAAAACCCGGTCGCAACGGGCGGCCCGGCAGACTCCCAACCGCCCCGATCCTCCCGAGCCGATTACGATCGCCAGCGCGATGGCACAGGTCGCCCCTCGGGCCTGCGCCCGACCGGCTTCCTTCTCCTGGCTGTGAAAATGGAGGTGCCAGCCCTCGCCGTCGTGCCGAGCCAGCTGGGGAGCCGCGTGATACCGCTGAAGAAGGTGGTTCACCATCGGGGCCGCCTCATCCACCGCCCCGTTCGAGGCGCTCTGGAACACCTCTCGCAAGGCCTCGGCCAGGCTGAAGAATGCCTCGGCGTCGGTCGCGGAGAGCGCGTCACTGGCACCCCAGATGGCTGCCTCCGCAGCTGCGGCCTTTGCGCGGCGCGGGAGGGGCGCGGTTGGAAGCGGGTGCGCGTGCCCCCGGTCTAGGCCGGGCGTGAGCCGGTTCACTAGCTCCGCCGCTGCCTCCATCCCCAGATCCGTGTAACTATCGAAGTTCATTTGATCAGTTAGCGTCGGCATGTTACTCTGTTACTAGCAAGATGTCAATTACAAGTTACTCAGGAGATCACAGATGAACCCCAGCCTTATCAGGATGCTCACCGACGACCGCACCCGGGAGTTGCGCGGAGAAAACCCGAGCGGCCGCTCAGCCCGCTCCGACGGCGCCATCGCTCGCAGGGCGTCAGCTGCCATGAGACTGCTTCGCGCGAGCGTCCGGAGAAGTTGACTCAGACCAGTTCGATCGGCGGCTGGTCGGAAGCCTCCGCCAGGACCTCCCCTATGAGCCGAGCTCGAGGAAGGCTCGCTTGAAATGCCTCCGCTCGGGCTGCCGGGATCGTGACCAGGAGCCCTCCGCTAGTCTGGGCATCGCAGGCCAACGTCACCAACTCAGCGGGCAGACCCCCCGCGATCTTGCTGGATCCGCGCGCCAGCTCGAGGTTGCGGCGGGTGCCGCCGGGAACGTTTCCCGCCGCCACTAGGTCCGCCGCCCCGGGGAGAAGGGGCAGTTCGCGAGCGCGGATTTGCAAACGGACCCCGGAAGCCACCGCCAGATTGCGCGCGTGTCCCAGCAGCCCGAAGCCGGTGATGTCGGTGGCGGCCGTCGCCTCGGCCGCAGACATCGCCTCGGCCGCCTCTCTATTCAGCTGGCGCATGGCCGCCACCGCGGCCGCCAGCACGCCCGCAGCGACCACCCCAAGCTTGTGAGCGTTCAGGATGGTGCCCGTCCCGAGTGGCTTGGTCAGGAAGAGCTGGTCGCCGACCTTGGCACCGGCGTTGGTGACCATCCGACGCGGATCCACCCGGCCCACCACGGCGCACCCGAAGATCGGCTCCGGACTCCGGATGGAATGCCCTCCCGCGACCGCGCAGCCCGCCTCCTGCGCAATCTCGGCACCCCCTTTCAGGATCTGGCGCAGGAGGTCTCCCCCCAGGTTGGCCAGGTCGAACCCGACCAGGTTCAGTAGCAGAAGCGGGGTCCCAGCCATCGCATAGACATCGGACAGGGCATTGGCGGTGGCAATTGCCCCGTAGTCCCGGGGATCGTCCACCGGTGGGGGAAAGAAGTCGGTGGTCACCACCAGCGCCAACTCGTCGCTCAGGCGGTAGACGGCAGCGTCATCCATCGTCCCCGACGACACCAGCAGATCACCACCCGCTGGCGATCCAAGGCCCTTGAGGACTTCCGCCAGATCAGCCTGCGCGATCTTGGCAGAGCAGCCGCCTTGCCCGGTCAGTTCGGTCAGCCGCACTGAGCTTGACACCTTCTTCCCCTCAATCGGTGCAGATCGGCCGCCCGCTCGGTGTGGCCAGCTCGCTCAAACCGCTCCAGCAGAGGCACCACGATGCGCCGACTGCTGGCCAAGCCGTCGCGAACTTGGGCCACGGTCAGACCCTCGTCGGCGGCTGCGGCCAGCAGCACAGCCAGTCCACTCTCCAACTCCTCCAGCGCCGGGACTGCTATCAGGAGGTCGGGTGCCAGCTCGACCGCCTCACCGGATCGGAGCAAGTAGGCGCGAATCTCCTTGGTCATCCCGGCCTCTGACAGCTCCCGTGCCCCCGGAGGGTTCGCCCCCGCCCTGAGCAGCATCGCCGCGATCCTCGCAGCTGCAGCCGTCCGAGAGCCCGCGGCGGAACGCCCCGGCAGGAGGACGGCGGGTCCCCGAAGCTCCAGCTGGCCCTCCTTCTCCAGCTCGCGCAGCGCCGCGTCCGCGTCTGGGCCTGGCGAGAATCCGAGGTCGCCCAGCAACCGTTGACGGGGCATGCCCGGATCCAGCGGTTGTGCCCGCTCGTGGGCAAATAGGTGCTGTACCGCCGAATCGCCGAGCTGAGTCCACCTGTCCGGACTGAGATAGCGATGGCCGACTGCCTTCAGTCGACCCTCGGAGGCCGCCTCGCGCAGGACGTCGCGAGCGGCCGCTACCGAGGTTCCGGCTCTGCGGGCAGCAGTCTCTGGCTCCAGTCCAAGGGGGCTGGAGGCGGCCTCGAGTACAGCCAGAGCAGCGAGCCCGCCGGGCTCCCGCTTCACCAAGACGCGCTCCCGGTAAGACCAGTCCTCCAAGGGGGCTGTGGACCACCGGCGGTGGCGACTGGGATGAGCGTCGAGCACCAGGCCCCCGCCCAGCACCGCCGCGGGGCTCGGACCCCTAAGCACGACTCGGTCGCCGGGTAGGACCCACATCGGCGAATCCAGATGGAGCTGTCCGTACCCGGCGGCCCCAGGCGAGAGGTGTGGATCGCCGGCCAGCCAGATCCTCCCGGTCGCGACGGCGCTGCCACACAGCACGTCTACGTGCATCCCCTGGCGGACTCCACGGGCGCCCTGCGGCGGAACGCTGAGCGCGCAGTCGAGGTACTGGGAGCCCCACGGCTCGCCCGATTTCCCCACGACACTGCCACGAGGCACGTCGGAGACCGAGACGCCGTTTAGGGCAACCGCCAGACGGCCGCCGGGCTCCGCAGAGGTGGCCGCCTGGCCGCGACGCTGGAGTCCTTGGACCCGCGCGCGGCATCCGGACGGGAAGACCTCCACCGCGTCGCCAACTGTGAGGCCACCCCCATCCAGGACCCCAGTAACCACCGTCCCTGTTCCGACCTGGGAAAAGCTCCTGTCCACCAGTAGGCGCGGACGGCCGCGGCCGGGAGCGGCCGGCAGCTTCCCCAACTCCGCCTCCACCGCCTCCGCCAGCTCCCGCATCCCAAGAGCGGTGGGGACACTGCAAGCCACCCAGCGGTCGGCACCCACCCCAAGCTCGCCGAGCAATTCGAGGGCCGCCAACCCCACTGCCTCAGCCCTCTCGGGGGCCAGATCAGCCTTGGTCACGGCCACCAGCGCCCGGCGCACCCCGATGATCGCGAGGACGGCCGCGTGCTCTCGCGTCTGCGGCATGACGCCGTCATCGGCTGCCACGCAGAGCAGCGCCAGGTCAACCGATCGAGCACCAACAGCCATGGTCCGAATGAATCGCTCGTGACCCGGAACGTCGACGATCGAGACCTCTCGGCCCGAGGGCAGCACCCAGGGCGCGAAGCCCAACTCGATGGTCATGCTGCGGCGGCGCTCGTCAGGCAGAGTGTCACAATCGACCCCGGTCAGCGCCTTCACCAGGGTCGTCTTGCCGTGGTCCACATGCCCTGCTGTCCCGACCACCAGCTCAGTCACGAGGATCCTCCGAAGGTGGACGCCAGGACGCTGAGCAACGGACCCTCATCGCGGGGCAGCACGCACCTGGCGTCGATTGCGAGGCCACCCTCCCACTCCAGAGCCAGGATTGGAGTCTCCCCCCGGATCAGGCTGCGCCTAGCCGCTGCGGCCTTGGGGACTCTCAGCAAGATCCCATGGGAAGGCAGCTCCGCGCCAGGGGTGGTCCCACCCCCAACGGCGCCGGACATGGCGATGACATCGACGCTACAGCCAGCGGCCGCCAGGGTCACCGCCCAGACTTCGGCCCGGCGACGCAGCTCGTCAGCGGTGCGGCCGAGCATCCACCAGACAGGAATCTCTCCCAGTCTGCCCGGCGTGTCGTAGCAGAGCAACGTCCCCTCCAGCGCGGCCAGCTGCAGCTTGTCGGGGCGAAGCGCCCTGGCCAGCGGGTGACGGCGCAACCTTCCCACCATCTCCTTGCCCCCCATGATCAGCCCAGCCTGACTGGCTCCAACCAGCTTGTCACCGCTGGAGAACAGCAGGTCGACCCCGGCCGCGATGCTGGAATGCAGGCGATCTTCCGCGCGCACCGCCTCGGGGCCTAGGGGAATGAGCCCACTGCCGACATCCTCCAAGAGGGGAATTCCCAGATCGTGCGCCGCGGTCGTCAGCTCCCGGAGGTCTGGGCGTGCGACGAAACCATCCATCCGGAAGTTCGACTGGTGCACGCGAAGATAGGCTGCGGTGCGAGCGCCGCTGGCATCCACGTAGTCCGCCACGCGGGTACGGTTCGTCGTCCCCACCTCCACCAACCGCGCCCCGGATAGTCGCAGGATCTCCGGGATTCTGAAGCCGCCTCCGATCTCGATGGCCTCCCCCCGGGAGACGATGACCTCCCGACCCCGGCAGAGAGCGGTCAACCCCAACAGCACGGCTGCTGCTGCGTTGTTCACCACCATCGCCGCCTCTGCTCCGCTCAGTCGGATCAGCAGGTCGGAAAGGAGATCCTGCCGATCTCCCCGTCGGCCGGAACTGCGATCCAGCTCCAGGTTCGAGTAGCCAGCGCCGATCTCGGTGGCACGTCGGGCTATTCCCTCCCCCAAAGGGGCGCGACCGAGATTGGTATGGATCACGACTCCCGTTCCATTGATTACCCGGCGCAAACGCCGCGGCGCCTCCGCAAGATAGCCCGACACCTGACCGGCAACCCACCCCTCGAGGGCATCGGGCGAGGTATCTTTCCCGGCCAGGGCCGGATCCGACCGCAACCCTTTGACGGCCGAACGGAGCGCTTCCACCACCGCCTGGCGGCCATGCTCATCGATGAGCGCCGCCATGTCGGCGCGTTCCAGGAGCCGTCCCACAGCTGGCGGTCGCATGCCAGCAGATACCGCCTTTGGCGCCTCTTTCTGACCCAAGAGTCTGACTCTAACTGCCCTGCCAGAACCTCGCCCAGATTGAGCCCGAAAGCGACCCAGTACACGGAGGAAGGCAGGGGGGCGATGAGACCCCCGGCCGCCGAGGCTGGGACAGGTCCGTCCAGGCGCTCCGTCTGCAGGGTTCTGGGGGCCCGCATCGGCCATTCTCGTTGCCGGTGGCGCGCGTTGAGCCGGGCAGCCGAGTCCTCCGGGCCCGCCCGGCCCTGGTGGGCACATGGAGAAGACTAAGGATAGTCGAGCATGCCACCTTACATTTGGGTGGTGCCGCGGTCGATTCACCAATCAAGCACTAGGTCTTTGGTGGTACGGCACTTGACAAGTCAGTTTGGTGATTGCTAACCTCGCGCGACTAGATTCGGGATCCGCTGACCGAGGGACGAGAGTGAGCTACTAGAGCCGGATGAGTCTCTCTGCGACGCACCGAGTTCACAAGTGGGTTCAAAGTGGGGACTATCGGTGGCAGAACCAGCCTCGCCAGCCTCGACCGCGGCCGCTGATGCCGGGCGGCACTACAAGAAGGACCTGGGTCTTTGGTCGGTTGTCTTCCTCGCCACCGGCGCCATCCTCGGGCCTGCCGTGGGGTTCACCCCGGTCTCGGTGCTGGGGTTGGCAGGGCCGGCGGGAATCTTGTCATGGGTCATCGCCTTCGCCATGCTCTTGGTGCTGGCGATGTCGTACATCGAGCTGGGCACGATCTGGCCGCGCGCCGGCGGGGTCGCCTACTACCCGGCCCGAGCGAGCGGTCCCCTGGTCGGAGTTATTAATGCCTGGGGCGCTTTCATCGGCTACTCGTTGGCGGTGCCGTAGATCATCGTGGCATTCGTCGAGTACCTCAGCTACTGGGCCCGGCGCTGTTTGCGAACGGTGCCCTGACCTGGGTCGGGATCGTGATCGCTTTTGTGGTGCTGCTGTCGATGCTCCTGATCAACAGCCTGCGCATCCGCTAGATGGAAGAGATCAACAACCTGCTCACCATCCTCACCATCTTGGGATTGGTGGTGATCATGGTGGCGCTGTGGACTCACTTCCACGCCTCCAACTTCAGCAGCTTCCACGGACTGTTCCCGGCCGGAGCTAGCGGCCTGCTCCTGGCGGTGTCCGCAACCGTCTACGGCTACGGTGGCTTCCGGCAACCAATCGACTATGCCGAGGAGGTGCGCGACCCGGGCAAGACCATCCCCCGAGCCATCTTCCTAACCCTGTTCATCGTCCTCGCCCTGTTCGCCCTGGAGTGCTTCGCCTACGTGGGAGCAATCAACTGGCACGCCATGAAGCTTCCGATCGGTGGGTGGACCGCCCTCAGCGGTCTCCAGTTTCCATTCGTCACCGTGTCCAACGGATCGGGGCTGGCGGTGATTGGCCTGATGGCGATTGTGACCACCATGATCGCATCCTTCAAGGACGGCTACATCTACTCGGGTGGCGCTGACCGGAGGATGTCCCACTTTCCGTGGAATTTCGGCAGTGGCCTGATGTCGGATCATACGCGGCCGGAGCGTTCACAGCAGGCGATGCTTGGAAGGGCCAACGGCACGGAGAGGCTTTCCCGGCCATGGGCGCACGACGCCCGGCAATGTGAGCGGCCAGGAGCGGGGCTGACCAAGAGGCACGGAAGCCGGCACACTCGGGAGCCATCGCAGGTAGCGGCTCAGCCCTTGTGGTCGGCGTCCGCCTGTCTTGCTTCATCTTGAAGGAGTTTCCGATGCTGTCTATGGGCTGCCTGGCGGCAGGCGTTGGAGCAGGTGCGCCGCGGACGGCCGTAGGCAGGGGCCGTGAAGGCCCCCGCCCGCAGACCGGACAGACGATCCAGACGCCATCGTCCAGGTGACGAGTTCGGGGTGCCCCAGGCATGGCCCGCTCGGACCATGTTTCGTAACACTTGAGCTGGCAGCTGGCTCATGCTGAGGCCTGAAGCTGGGACTCGGCATCAGCGGTCACCCGGACGAGGATGGCGGCGAGTTGAGGGAGCTGGCGGTAGCCATTCACCCGGCGGAACTGCGCCTCGGCCGCCAGCATGCCCGCCGCCGCCCAGCGCAAGCGCATGTCACCGCGCTGCCAGCGCTTCACGTTGCGGCACCGCTGGCGGACGATGTCCACCATCGACTCCACGCAATTGGTGCTGTAGAGGGACTTCAGCAGGGGGCCACTGAGCCCCAGCCGGGTGACCGTGAACATCTCATCCAGACCCTCCCGTAGGCTCCCCGCGGCATCCGGGTTGACCTCGCCCAGGCGACTGGCCAGGGTCCGCAGGCCTCTGGCAGCCTCGTCGGCATCCGGGTTCTTCCAGGCCCGGTGCATCTGGGCGAGGGTCCAGCCTCGCTCGGCCTCGGGCCCGTGCTCAAGCACGTTCCTTTCCTTGTGGAGACGGCAACGCTGAATGACCCCCTCGGCCCCGTAGACATCCTGCACCGCCCCGTGCAGCGCCTTGCCCCCATCCAGCACGAACAGGATGCCACCGTCACCACTCAGCCCTCGGTCCCTCAACCCTGAGATCAGGCTTCTCACCACAACGGCGTTCTCGGCGGAGCCCTGGACCACCCCCAGGGGCACCTTGGTTCCCCCAGCGGTCACTCCCAGCGCCCCCACCATGGTCTGCCCAGCGAAGTCGAAGCCGTCCGCGAAAACCACCAGGAAGCGCTGGCCCGAGAGGTCGCGGGAACGGAACGCGTTCAGCCGGGCCCCAGTGGCTGCCACGAAGCGCCTGGACACCGCCGAGCGCGAGGTGGAACGAGCATCGGCCTCCACTTTGCTCCCCACCGGCTCCAGGCCGACTGGATAACGCCGAGTGGACAGCCCGGCCAGCATGGCCACCACCATGTGCTCGGTGAGCAGGTCGAGGGACGTGAACGTGTCGTAGGACTCGAGATGAACCTCGCCACCGTCGATGCTGCGGGCCCGAGGGCGGCGAACCGGTACCTTGCGTCCGCCCAGCACCACCGCCCCGGCCTCGTCGCCGTGGCGGTAGACAGTCCGCTGCTGCTTCTGGTGGTGGCCCTTCGGCCCGGCAACCTCGGTCACCTCGGCCTCCATTAGCTCGCCCATCGCCTCCAGGCCGATGGCGACTGAGGCCGCCAGCAGCCCCTCCCGTATCCGGGAGGCGAAGAGCACCAGCTCCTTGCCCACCTTGCCAGCCAGTCGCTCCGCCAGCTGCTCAGGCAGCCTGCGGTGGCTGAAGTCGACTTCGCCTATTCCCGGCCGGATTGTGTACTGGAGGCTCCCCTCTCTGCCCTCGACCGCAGTCCCAGTGTGAGATGCTCCCATCCTCGGTGGTCCTCCGTTTCCCTTGGTCGGTTGAGATGCCCCAAGTCTGCCTCACGGCAGGCCAGAGGCGGGGGACCACCACCTCAAATTCCACGACGATCGGGACATCCTCGTTTACTGCCCTGGTCTCTCTCACGCGCGTGCTACACTGCGAAGTCATCAGGGCACTCGGCCATGGACGAAACCCTGTCCACGCGGAGTGTGAAATGCGCTTTCCTCGCCATTTTCTCCCGGCAGCACTGGCGGCCGCTGGGATGGTGATCGGTGGTGCGCTGGCGTTGCGAGCTGCGCAGGGACCGCCGGCAGCCGCGCCATCGCAGATCGCCGCGCCGATCGTTCAGGCGACCCCAAGTGTGCATGCAACGACTGGGGCCAGTGGATCCAGCAGCCATTCGAGCGACGGTGGTGGCGGCTAAGACCGACAGTGGGTGGCGCTCCAACGTCGGGGCTCGCCTGAGTGCGCTCGCGCTCATAGTGTTTGCTAGCACGCTGGGATGGGTTGGCGTTCGCATTGCGACCCAAACCCCCGTCGCTGGGCGGCCGGTAGTTGGCCAGGGTCATGGCGTCGGTTCCACAGGCTCGACATCCCCGGGGGTCCATGCCGTGACAGGGGCCAGCGCTCCGCCTTGACATCGGCACAGTCCGTCCAAAGGGCAGGCCGCGCGACGGTGGGCGAGGGTCCGCATCGGCACACCCGGTCGAGCCACCACCATGGAGACGCGTGCGTCAGTGATCTACACCGCGTCCTCAGGCTGTGCGTGCGGTCAGTCACGGACAACCCGGCGTCCATGACGACCACAGTCCCGGGCCACTCGCCCCACCGACGCGTTCTCCGTCTGACGATATGGAAACGGTCGTTCATGGCCCCGGCGGAACGCTCTCGAAGGCAGTGGGAACGACATCGCCCCCTGGCACGCGAGGGCGCGACTTCGTCGGTTGTGCCGCACGTTCCTTGCTGAACCCGCGGGCGGCGTGGTCCTGGCAGGAGCGGGTTCCAAGGGTCCGGGAGCATGGGTGCGTCGGGCATGAGCGTGGTCCCGGTGGCGACGGTGCCGCGCGCTCGCTACAGGCAGCTCATCGATTCGGCAGCAGACACCGCCGGCGCTGTGGGCTTGTTCTCACCGTCGTTACCGCGCCCCGTGGGACAGCTGACTTCTGGTCGACAGCAATCCCAATCGCAAAGACCAAAGGGGGGGCCATGCGTGTAGGTGACCGTTGCGGGACGGCTGGGCGCAGTCGCCGGAGTCGACGGATCCCGGCGATGGAACGGTCCCGCATGTGGACTACTGTCGCTTCGGGGCCCGGCGGCTGAACCCCATGGATGGTCCGATGGCCGAAAATTCGATCAAGGGAGGCCTGTGGCGCGGAGTCCGAGCTGATTTGGGGGCACTCACGGGCTTTACCGTCGGCGGTGCCGTCGGGGCCCTTGTCCTCGCTCAGCTTCGAATTGGACTTCCGCTGCGGATGTATCCCTGGGCGGTCGCCCGGGCCTCGGGCATCAGCGCGTACATCTTGCTGGTCGCGCTTGTAGCCCTCGGCATGTGGAACAACCACCCGTGGGGACGGAGGTGGCCGATTCTCCACCCCGCGATCAGACTCCGTAGTCACGTGATGCTTGCCGCCCTCGTCGTCGAGCTTTCGGTAATCCACATCATCGCGATCATCGCCGACCCCTATGCACGCGCTGGACTCGCCGGCGCCCTGATCCCGGGTGCCGCCGCCTATCGTACTTTCCCCGTGGCGCTGGGTACGTTTGCCTTGTACGCCGCCACCGTCACGGTGATTTCGGCCAGCATGGCAGGCGCCACGTTCATCGGGCGCTGGTGGCAGCCTCTGCATCGGTTGGCCTGGGCCATACTCATCCTCACATGGGTACACAGTGTCCTGGCTGGGACCGATACCCCGCCACTCCGACCTCTGTACGCCATCACGGGATTGGGTCTTCTCGTGCTGGCGCTTGCTCGAAGGTGGTCTTTCGCCGCCGCCGCCGAGAGTTGATGCCGCAAGACATTGAGGTGGACGGAATCAAGGTGGTAGCTTCCGAGGCCACGCTCTTCGCCGGAGGGTCGACTGCCCAGGGTTGGGCGGCGCATCTGGAGTGCTGGGGACCCCCGCCCGATAGCGACCTTCTGGCCGCGCTTGATTCGTGCGGGCTTCGCGGCCGAGGCGGCGCGGCCTTTCCGACCGTCAGGAAATGGCGGGCAGTCGCGGCCGCCGCGGGCAGCAGCGGGCAACCGACCCGCGTGGTCGTGAACGGAAACGAAGGGGAACCGGCAAGCGCCAAAGATCGGGCGCTTCTCCTCCTGCGACCGCACCTAGTCATCGACGGGGCAATTCTCGCCGCCCGAACGATCGGTGCGACGGCTATCACAGTTGTCATCGAGCGCCACTCCGTAGCGGCAGCCACGTCACTGCGCGAGGCGCTTGCGGAGAGAACGGACCTGGGCCAATTGTCCGTACGCGTGCTGGACGGGCCCGATCACTATGTCGCCGGAGAGTCGTCGGCGGTGGCTTCTCTCGTTGACGGCGGCGACGCGAAGCCGGATTTCGCGCGCCGTTGGGGCGAACCGACGGCCAGCGCCCGGACGCTGACCCATAACGTCGAAACGCTTGCGCAGGTAGGCGTTCTCGCCCGCGTGGGTCCTCAGTCCTTTGCCAAGTCGACACCCTCCTCGTTCCCGGGGACGTTTCTATTCACATTGAGTGGAGCGGTGGCAGCACCGCCCACCGTTGTGGAAGCGCAGGCGGACGTGCCGCTTGAAAGCCTCATCGCCGCCGCTGGGGGGTCGCTGATGGAGTCTGCCGCATTGCTAGTCGGTGGCTACGCGGGTACGTGGATCGCCACGTCGCAGCTTCCACCCGGCGCCACGCCAGCCTCGCTCACCGCCGACGGTGTGCCCGTGGGGTGCGGCGTCATCGGGGTGCTTCCGCGGTCACGGTGCGGACTGCAGGAGACTGCATCGATTGCCGAGTACCTTGCTCGAGAGAGCGCTCAGCAGTGTGGCCCCTGCGAGCGGGGCCTCCCCGCGATTGCGGGGGCGCTACGCTCTCTGGCGGACGCGCGCAGAGGAACCACGGCTCTCAGGAATATCGAGCGATGGACCGGCCTGGTCCAGGGGAGAGGTGCCTGTCATCATCCCGACGGCGTCGTCACGCTAGTACGTAGTGCATTGAGAGCATTCGCCGAGGATGTAGAGCAGCACGAGCGCGGTCGACGGTGTGGTCGACACCGAGACCCGCTCTTCCCGCTGCCCCCTACGGCTACGGCCTGGAGATAGATGGCAGTGCACAAGTTGACATGGCATCCCATCCGCTGCACCGGCCACGGACTCTGCGCAGAGATCTTTCCCCAGCGCGTCGAGCTAGACGACTGGGGATATCCAGTTATCTCCCTCGATCCAATACCTCCGGAAATGTTGCAATGGGCAGCGCGCGCTGTGGCCGCATGCCCGGAGAGAGCGCTGCGCCTGATCCCTGCCGATCCTGGCCGGCAAGGGGCCGCCGTTCTGGTCGTCAACCACGGAGCTGCCCCAGACGCGGCGCCGGGCGTCGGGCATTCGGCCGAGAGACCGCCTGTGGAGCCGGACTCTGACCTGGATCGGTGAGCAAGGGCGGGAGGAGGCAATCAGGGAGGCTCGCCAGGTATCGGAAAAGTGCCTTCGTAGCTGGGAGAATTGGGAGTAGTTCAAACAACCTGATCCCCCAGTACGGGCGCACCTATCTGGTGAACAAGGGGACATCCCGTCGCGCCCCTGTCCACGTCGGTGCCGATGACCGCTCCCTGACCGGCCGGGCGGGGCTGCTGCTCAGTGGCGAACTGGTGCACCGCCTGGAGTTGGTGGGCCGGCTGGACTCCGCCGTCAATGCGGTGCGAGAGTTCAAGCAACGGCAGCGGGGACGGAGTGCAGGCGGGCTGCTGGTGAGCCTGGCCGAGATGATCCTGCTAGGTGGCAACCATCTGGCCCACCCGGAGATGTTGCGTCAGGACGCTGCCAGCAGCGAGGAGTGGGGGGTGGCCGCCACCCCGCCTCCGTCCACGGCTGGTCAACTCCACTGCCGCCTGACCAGGCGGCAGTGGCGGCTCTGGCTGAGGCTGGGCTCCGGTCCTGCCGCAGAGCTCTGCACTATTCGTGATCAGGTCATTGCACCATTCATGATCACCAACAGCTACGTCACCCAGCTGTGCAGCTGGTCGGAGCGGACCAGGGTGCTGGCAGCTGAACTGCTGCGGGGCAGGGCAGCTCCCCAGCGCAGCGCGATGGCCCTGGTCTTCTACTACATCGGCTACTGGAGTGGCTCCCACTGGACCGGGACCGCGATAACTGAAGATGCTGCGGCCCCCGGTCTTGGGTGAGCGGGGGCGGGTCGCGGTGGAAGGTGAGTAGTTGACCGAGGAGTCATGACCAAGGACATCAGGTGTGCGATCGGGGTCCACGTCGACGCAGTGGCAGGCTGGCTGGGCTCGTACGGGGGCGAGGACTCCCCCTCTGACATCCAGCGCGGCATGTTCGCCGGCGAGGTGGGGATTCCCGCGGTTGCTGGGACTCTTCCAGCGGCGGCAGCTCACCACCACCTGGTTCATCCCAGGGCACTCCATCGAAACCTTCCCACACCAGGTGGCGGACGCGGTGGCCGCAGGCCACGAGGTGGGCGCCCACGGGTACTCTCACGAGAACCCTATCGCCATGAGTCCCTCCCAGGAGGAAGCGGTGCTGGGTCGGTGCATCGAGCTGATCCATGAGGTGCGCGGTAGGCGGCCCCGAGGTTATGTGGCTCCTTGGTGGGAGATGTCCCCAGTGACCGCGGGCCTGCTGGTGCGGTCGGGCTTCCTCTACGACAACAGTCAGGGCTACCATGACTTTCTCCCCTTCTACGCCAGAGTCGGGGATAGCTGGACCAAGGTCGACCTGAGCCAGGAGGCCGCCAGCTGGATGCGCCCGCTGGTGCGGGGCCGAGAGGTGGATCTCGTGGAGATCGCCGCCAACTGGTACCTAGACGATCTGCCTCCAATGATGTTCATCAAGCAATCTCCCAACAGCCACGGATTTGTGAATCCCCGAGAGATGGAGCAGCTGTGGCGGGATCAGTTCGATTGGGCGTATCGCGAGCTGGACTACGCCGTCTTCCCCATTACCATTCACCCTGATGTCAGCGGACGCCCCCAGGTATTGCTCATGCTGGAGCGGTTGATCAACTACATCTCGGGCCATACCGGAGTCAGCTGGGTGACCATGGAAGAGGCGGCGGCCGTTCGGCTCTTCGACCGAGTCGAACGGTTGCCAGATCCGGTAACTATGGTGGTCCACTCAAAAGCCGACGTGCCGAAAGTGACGACCGTGGTTGGCAGGTGAACGGCTCGCTGATGCAGGTGACCGTGCCGGCCACGTCCGCCAACCTTGGAAGCGGCTTCGACACCGCCGCTGTGGGGCTCGACCTCCATCTCAGACTCACCGCCCGCCGCACACCCGGGCCCGAGCTAACGGCCACCTATCGGGGTCCGCAGCCAGCTGCGGTGCCTCTCGACGGCTCCAACCTGATCTTCCGAGCGATGGCGGCAGGGCTGGACAGGGGCGGAGAGGTCCCCCTGGGACTGCACCTCAACATCGACAGCGACATCCCTATCGGTGTGGGGCTGGGCTCGAGCGCCGCGGCGACCGTGGCGGGGCTCCTGCTGGCCGGGCTGCTGTCAGAGGATCGTGCGAGTTCCGAGCTCATCCTCGAGCTCGCAGCCGCCATCGAGGGCCACCCTGACAACGTTGCGGCCGCCCTCCTGGGCGGATTCGTGGTGGCCGCAGACACCGGTTCAGGAATTCTGGCCCGACGCGCGGATCTGGATCTCGACCTCAAATTCGTTGTGGTGACGCCGGAGCAACCACTCTCCACCCGGCTCTCACGAGCGGTGCTGCCGGACAGCTACGATCGGAAGGACGTGGTTTGGAACCTGCAGCGGGTGGCTCTGCTCACCGCCAGCCTCTTCTCCGGCGGGTCCGGCCTCAGACCGGAACTCTTCGAGGATCGTCTCCACCAATCCCAGAGAGCCACACTGGTCCCGGGGCTCGCGGAGTGCCTGGAGGCGCGCCACTCGGATCTTCTGGGGGTATTTCTGAGCGGGGCGGGGTCGTCGGTGGTCGCGGTCGCCCGAAAATCGACTGAGGAGATAGCGGCTCTGCTCATCGACGCCTTCTCCTCGGCTGGAGTCTCCTCGGTGAGCCGCGTCCTGGCACCGGACAACCTCGGCGCCCACGGGCAATTGGTGGCGGGCGACTGATGCGCGCTCCCTGCCAATTCCACGACGGGCCCTGCGGTCCGAAGGTGGAACTTCGAGTCTGGCAGGTAGGATCGCCGGCGGTGCCGGCGCACCCGACATCGACTGCGGTCCCGGTCGGCCGAAGCGCTCCATGATGGAATCGCATCTTCGGTGCCCGACCCCAGGCTGCGGGCAGGAGTCGGACCGGAATGCAGCGGAGTACCTCTGTCCCAGCTGCCACGGTCTGCTGGAGCTCTCCTACGACTACCAGCGCGAGGCGGCGGAGCGGTGGCCGGCGCTCTGGCGGTCGAGGGGGCCCGGCGGGAGCAGCGCCGATCGCAGTGGGGTGTGGCGGTTTCGAGAAATGCTGCCACTCTTTGACGAAACCGACCAGGTTGTCTCATTGGGAGAGGGTGTGACCCCGTTGGTAGACCTTCCCCGGGCAGCCTCGTGGGTCGGCGTGGAGCTGCTCTCCGTAAAGCACCAGGGAGCCAACCCCTCCGGATCGTTCAAGGACCTGGGCATGACGGTCTGCATGACCGAGGCGGTCCGCCTCAGGGCACGGGTGGTGGCGTGCGCATCCACAGGGAATACCTCCTCTTCGATGGCGGCCTACGCTGCGAGCGCGGGATTGAAGGCCGTGGTGTTTGTCCCCCGGGGAGCGGTGTCGGGCGCCAAGCTCGCTCAGGCCCTAGATTTCGGTGCCAGAGTGGTGGAGGTTGGAGACAACTTCGATCAGGCGTTCCGGATCCTGAGGGAGTTGGCTCCACGGTTGGGCCTCTATCTGGTCAACTCGGTCAACCCCTTCCGGCTCGAAGGTCAGAAGTCGATCGCCATGGGGCTCCTAGAGCAGTGCGATTGGCGCCCCCCGGACTATATCGTGCTGCCAGGAGGCAATCTCGGCAATGTGTCCGCTGTCGGTAAGGGACTGAGGGAGCTGGCCGAGCTGGGGCTGCTAACGAAGATGCCACGCCTAGTGGTGGTCCAGGCCGAGGGGGCCGCCCCCTTCCATCAGCTGTGGTCGACCGGTAGCTCGGAGCTCACTCCCGTGCCTGATCCCTCCACGCGGGCTACCGCCATCAGGATCGGCAATCCCGCCAACTGGCCGCGGGCTCGCAGGGCGCTCGAACGCACGGAGGGTCTCACAGCAGCGGTGAGCGACATGGAGATCGAAGCGGCGAAGCGCGAACTAGCGGACTGCGGCATCGGGTGTGAACCGGCATCTGCCTCGACCCTGGCGGGAGTCAGGAAGCTCCGGCTACAGGGGCTGATGGAACGGGGGGCCAGGGTGGTTCTGATTCTCACCGGACACCAGCTGAAGGACACCGACTACATCACGGAGCGTCCGGCAGGCGCGGCCATTCGTACGGCGGGGTCCACCGTAGAGGAGGTGGAGGCGCTGGTGAGACCATGGGTGTGATGGTGGTGCGCAAAGATGGCTCCAGAGGACGGGCTTTCTGCCGGACAGCGCCGGCAGGCCATGGACGGACTCCAAGGCACACCTCCTAGGATGGCGTAGAGATGATCAGTCGATTCCCGGTCCCGGAGATCGACGACCTCCCACCTGATCTCACAGAACGCATTCTCGAGATCGGGGCGAAGACCGGTTTTGTGCCGAACGTCTTTCTGGCACTGGCCCATCGCCCCGCTGAGCTCAGGGCCTTCATGGCATATCACGACGCGGTCATGGAGCGGGAGGGCGGGCTGACGAAGGCGGAGCGAGAGATGATTGTGGTCGCCACCAGCGCCGTTCGGAGCTGCACCTACTGCGTGGTCGCCCACGGGGCGATCCTGCGCGTCCGGGCCAAGCAGCCGGAGCTGTCGGACCTGGTCGCCACCAACTATCGCCTAGCCCCGATCACCTCCCGGCAGCGCAGGATGCTGGACTACGCGGTCAAACTGTCGACCGTGCCGGAGGAGGTTGGAGAGGACGACATGGCGTCCCTCCGGGCCGCTGGCTTCGAGGATGATGCGATCTGGGACATGTCAGCGGTGGTGGCGCTCTTTGCGCTGTCGAACCGAATGGCGCTCGCCCTGGACATCAAGCCCAACAAGGAGTTCCACCTGATGGGACGGCTGCCCCGAGACCGTTGACTCGCTCGCGAATGCCAAGCCGGGGAGACCCGGTCGCTCCGGAGCGAGGCGGCCTCAGAACCGGTAAAGACGAGCGGTGTTGCCCTCCATGATGGCTGCTTCCACCTCCGCCAACCAGCTCTGCCTGGCACCCTGGCCGGCCCAACGCTCCCGTAGCCTGGCCCAAGCCTCCTGGATCAGTATCGCCCCCAGCCAGTAGGTCTCCGGGGCCCCGTGGCCGTCGGTGCCACACAAAACCCGGGCGGCTGGGGCCAACTCCAGAACTCGCTCCAGCCGGTCGGTCACGGTGGCGACGGTGTGGAGATTGAACTCTGATAGCTCGGCGTGGACGTTGGGCTTGGCCAGAGTGAGGAAGGCGAGCTCTTCGTGCCACGGATACGAGCCGTGAATCAGAATGATCGTTGCAGCCAGCCCCTCAGGGGTGCGCAGCAGCTCCTCCAGAAGCAACGGATTGGCCTCCCCGAGGCGGATCTCCGAGTCTCCGTAACCGGTGTGGATCTGGACAGGGAGCTGCAGCTCAGCCGCCCAGCCGAGGGCGCGCCGAAGCACCAGGTCGCGCAGCGCCTTGCCCCGCCGCCGGACGTCCAGCTTGGCGGTCGCCTTAAGGGAAAGATCGGCCGCCGCCAGATCGGCCTCGGGCTCGACGGCTAAGCCGGTGCGATAGGCGATGATGGTCTTGAATCCGAAGTAGCCGGCGGCCGGAGCGTCACGCATCGCCTGTTCGACGGCGGCCAGAATCTCCTGAGCCCCGGCACCGGCGGCGATCAGTCGGTCCACCATCGGCTCTAGCCGAAGGATGGGGCGGACCGGGCAGCCGACCATGGTGGCAAAGCTATCGGCGGCCGCAGTGGTGGCATCCAAGTTCCACCCGGGATCCAGCACCAAGCCGCGGAGGTTGGCTGACATAAAGAGACCACGGACGTACTGAGGCCAGTCTCTGCTAGCCTCCGCCCTGGCGGCGGGGACGTCCTCCACCTCGCAGCCGAGGTAGCTGGCCAGGCGCACGCCCAACAGCTCATGGCTCAGTCGTGAGGGGCTGGTGCGGGCGCGCTCCGCTCGGGACTCGTCGTCGGTGACCAGTTGCACATTGATGCTGGAAAGGTCCAGAGGGCCGCCGGCGTCGGTTATGGGATGGCCATGACTGTCGATCATCGCTACGTCCTGCCCGCTGCCAGCGAGCCAGGTGACTGCGGGGATCCCGTCCCGTGCAGAAGCAGCTTCCGGCGCGGGTCCAACCTCAGATGAAGATGCCGTCCGCCGGCCTTCATAGGCTGGCCGCCGGGGAGCTCGCGGTACGCGGGACCGGCGGCTCGTACTCGACTTTGAGCCCGGAGGAAACAGCGTTGGAACCGTTGAAGAAGTCGACGACGGCCATCAGCTCCAATAGCTCCGGGTCGCCAAAACCCATACCTCGAAGCGCATCGGTGTGGCTGGAGAGGCAGTAGGAGCAGTTGTTGGTCGCAGATACCGCGACCGCGATGATCTCTTTGGCGCGCCGGTCCACGGAGCCCTCGCTCGTGACGGCCTTCATTTTGTTCCAGGTGGCCGCCAGGTACTCCGGGTGGTGGGCCAGCGCCTTCCAGTAGTTGGGGACCCGCTCGAGATTGCGGCTGGTGAGGGTGTCGTCATAGACATCCTCACCAGGCCCGTTGCCTCCGACTCGTCGACCAGTTTCACCAGGGCCATCTCAATCCTCCTGCTGCCGGGAGGCGGCAGCCGCCACCGGGGTGCGCCAATCTGCAAAGTCAGCGACCTCTCCCCGCACCGCCTCCAGGTAGGCGCGCTGCAGCTCCTGGGTCAGAGGTCCAATCTCGCCGTTCCCCACCACCCGACCGTCGACGCTGGTAACCGGCGCGATCTGAACCCCGGTGCCGGAGAGAAAGGCCTCGTCCGCCGCCAGGAGTTCGCTGCGGTCCACCCGCCTCACCTCCAGCGGCCATCCCCTCTTGCGCACCAGCTCGATGACGCAGTCTCTGGTGATGCCGACGAGGACGTCGTCGCTGGCCTGCGGCGTGATCACGACCCCGTCTTGGACCAGGAAGAGGTTCGATGACGACGCCTCCGATACATGACCGTCTCCAGTCAGCATGATCGCCTCGTCAAAACCGCGCTCGCGAGCCTCGTCGGATGCTAGGGCGGCATTGAGATAGGCCCCGGTCGGCTTGGCCCTGGCGGGAATCGAGTTGTCGTCGATCCTTCGCCAAGCGGAGATCATCACCCGCAGCCCCTTGCGAATGTCAAGGTAATCGCCAAAGGGTTGGGTGAAGACGCAGAGATCACTTTCGATCCCAGAGAGGGTCACCTTGATCGTGGTTCCAGACTTGTAAAGAATTGGCCGGATATAGACGTCCTCCCGATACCCGTTCCTGACCAAGAGCTCCAGGATGATCGACTCCACTCGCTCTACACTCAAGGCTGGATCCGGCTCCAGGTGCAGGATCCTGGCGGAACGCAGCAGCCGCTCCGCATGCTTCCGTAGGTGGATCACGTAGAGCTGCTCCCGATTTGAGTTCCAGTAGGCCCTGATTCCCTCGAAGCAACCGGTGCCGTAGTTGAAGGCGTGGGTGGCGATCGGCACCCGGGCCCGGTCGCGGTCCACGAAGTCGCCCTGGAAATAAACGATCTCTCCTGCTTGGGTCACACGTACCTCCCCATGCCACCGGCCACATCGATCGATGCGCCGGTGATGTAACTGGCCTGTCTGCCGGCCAGGAAAGCGACCAGGCCAGCCACCTCCTCGGGCTCACCGAATCGGCCCAGCGGCACCTCCGAGGCGGCGGTCCGCGCCAGGAATGCGCTCTCGGTGAGCTCTGGGGCCCGGAGCTGCCGGATGGCGGTCCATTGCGGGGTGCGGACGAACCCGATGTTGACGCTGTTGACCAGGATCCGGAACGGAGCCAGCTCCAGGGCCAACGCTTTGTTGAGCGCCAGGCAGGCAGCTCGGTCTACGGTGGTGGCGAAAAAATTTGGGTCCGGCTGCCGTCCATAAATCGCATTTATGTTGATGATCGCCCCACCGCCGGCAGCCTTCAGGTGCGGTAGAGCCGCTCGGCTGCAGCGGATCTGCGAGAAGAGCTTGACGTCAAGGTCTTCATGGAAGTCCTGGTCGGTGAGGGTGGCAAATGTTCCCGGATGCGCTCGGCCCGCGTTGTTCACGAGGATCTCCAACCCGCCCAGCTCGGCGACGGCCCGCGACACGAACCGGTCTACCTCATCGGGACGGCTGACGTCTGCTACCTCCGCCATCACCGTTGCGCCGTCAGCCCGCAGCCGCTCGGCGGCCGCCTGCAACTCTTCAGCGTTTCGCGAGCAGATGGCCACGAGGGCTCCTTCGGCGAGCAGCGCCTGTGCTATCGAGAAGCCGATCCCCTTGGAGCCGCCGGTGACGATAGCCCGGCGCCCCTTGAGGCCAAGGTCCACAGGAGCTAGCCCTGCGACCGGCTACGGGCGGCGGCGGCGAGGTCCAACAGCGCCTGTCGTGGTGGGTTGAAGACGTCGTACTCCAGACAGGAGCTCTCGCGGGTCCGGGCACCGTGACGGACATTGGCAGGCACGACCGCAACCATGCCTGGGCTCAATAGCCGTGCCTCGCCGTCGATCTCGAACTCAAGCTCTCCTTCGACGACCAGGGTGATCTGTTCCTCGTCGTGCACGTGGACAGGAGCTTCCGTATGAGGATCAAAGCGAACCGCCATGAGCATGGTCCGCTCTCCCAGAAGATATCGGAACTCGAGTCCAGGAACGAACTGAACCGGGTCTCCCTCGTTCGCCAGGTCGCCGAATCGACCCGGAGCGGTCGGCTCTCGACCGGACCCAGTCTGGCTGAAGTACTGGTCCGCAAGGCTCATCGTTTATGGCCCCCCAAAGCGACTAGATGATGAAGATCCTCGCGCCGACAACCTCCTGGGCCAGCCGCCGGACTCCCCCGGGAGCCGGATCCGCGCCCAGACACCACAAGGTACCTAACTATACCAGGCCCAGCTATGATGTAATGGTGAGAACCGGGATGTGGTCTGCCAAGTGATGCCCAAAGCGACCTATGACTTTACTAATGCCAACCGCGCCTCCGACCATCCGGACCCTACTGCCACCCTGCCCCTGGACTCCACCGACCTGTCGATTCTGGTCCTGTTGCTCCGCGACGCCAGGGTTTCGGTACGTCGGATCGCGGCGGAGGTCGGCATGTCGGCTCCCGCTGTGGCGGAGCGAATCGGGCGCCTAGAGCGCAACCGGATCATCAGGGGGTACACCGCGCAAGTGGACTGGTCGCGGCTGGGTTACGGCGTGACCGCCTACGTCGCGGTGACCGGAGTGCAAGGCTGGGAGCAGGTCGAGACGGTGGCGGCTCTCCGCAACCTCTTCGAGGTGGAGAGCGTGGAGATCGTGACCGGGGCCTCAGACCTACTGGTCAAGCTCAGGGTCCGCGACCAACAGCACCTCCGGGATTGTCTCTTCGATCGGGTATGGAAGGTTCCGGGAGTCCACCGAACAGAAACCCTCATGTGCCTCGACGATGAACCTCCTAAGGCCTTCGATCTGGAGCTGGCGGAATCCCTACTGGCCGGTTCCAAACCCGTCCCCGGCCGTGGGCTCCGCCCGGCAGACACCGAGATCCAGGCAGGCGCTTGACCTGAATGTGCGAGCTGCTGCTGGCGACATGGCCGCAACCCCGACCGATTAACCACGTGCTGGAGTGGGCAGAGTCGCTGGAACGCCACGGACTGGGGGGCTATGGCTGGGGGGTCGCCTGGCGGGAGCGTGGGCTGGTTTTTAGCCATCGCCATCCGGGACTGCTCAGAGACGACCTAACCGGTCGGCGGGGCCTCAGCGGGGTCGCCTCAACCCACTTCATGATCCACCTGCGGCGACCCTCACAGCTCAGCACGATCGCCCTGGCCGACACCCAGCCCTTCTTAGCTGACGACGGCAGCTACGCATTCGAGCACAACGGACGACTGGACAGATCCGAAGAGGTCCGTGGGCGGTTTGAGGGATCGCTGCATGGCAGGGCCGACAGCGAGGTTGGGTTTCGCCTCTTCGGGGCCCTGAGGCAGGCGGGACTCTCGGCTGCCGCCGCCTTGGCCGCCGTTCACCAGCAGCTCGGCGGCACCGCCAACCTCTGCTACCTGCCGTCGACCGGACCCGCCCTGGCATACGCCGGCGCTCCGGCCAATCAGATGTGGCGTTTCCGAATTGCCGGCGCAGAGGTGATCAGCACCGCCCTGCACTCGGCCGATGAGGCGGTTTTTGACCTCTGCTTCCATGATGCCGTGGACCGCAAGATGATTGCCGAGGGCGCCATCGAGCAGCTCGATGAGTTACCGGTTGGCGCCTGATCCATTGACCTATAACCCAACGAAAAGGAAGGTCCGATGACGACCATGGCCGCTCAGGATCTTGCCATGGGCAAGGTCGGCTTCGTGGCCGAACATGCCTTGTACGACCAGACCAAGAGCGTCGCCGCAGAGCGAGCCGAGGCGGTGGTATCCGACCAGGGGCTGCGCACCGTCCGAGTGATGTGGGCGGATCAACATGGGGCTCTGCGGGGCAAGTTTGTATCGGCGCGCGACTTCATCCTGTCGCTACGCAACGGCATGGACTTCTCCGGAGCGCTGCTCAGCATGGACTCCGCCAATCACGTCTTCCCGCCGCTGTTCGTCGAGGGAGGTGGGCTGGGAATCCCCGAGCTCACCGGATTCCCGGATGTGGTCCTAGTCCCGGACCCCACCACCTTCCGGGTCCTGCCGTGGGCGGACTCCACCGGATGGGTCCTCTGCGACATGTACTTCGGCAATGGCAGGGCGGTGCCCCTCTCCACCCGGCTCGTGATGCAGAGACAGCTGGAGGAGGCTGCCAGCATGGGGTTTGAGTACGTGGCCGGTCTGGAGGTGGAGTTCTACATCACGCGCCGCGAGTGGACCAAGATCGCTGCCGATCAGACGGGCTGGCCGCCGGTGGCGCCGCCGGTGAGCATGGTGGCGCAGGGCTACCAGTACCTCTCAGAAATCCGGCTCGCCCAGCTGAGCGACATCCTGATTCCGCTGCGCGACAACCTAGAGGCCATCGGCCTCCCGCTGCGCAGCATCGAGGATGAGTGGGGCCCGGGTCAGACCGAGATCACCTTTGACCCGATGCCAGGGATGGGCTCGGCGGACACCATGATCCTGATGCGGTCTGCGATCAAGCAGATCTGCCACGACCATGGCTATCACGCTACCTTCATGTGTCGGCCACTGCTGCCCAACGTCTCCTCGAGCGGCTGGCACCTCCACGAGTCGCTGCGGGACCTGAAGACCGGGGCAAGTTCGTTCCGCGACGACTCGGGTGAGATCCTCTCGGAGGTCGGGCGCCAGTTTGCCGCAGGCATCCTGGCGCACGCGATCCCCATGACGGTCTTCTCAACCCCGACGATAAACGGCTTCAAGCGCTTCCGGCCATACTCCTTCGCGCCTGACCGGGTGGGCTGGGCGGTGGAGAATCGCGGCGCCATGCTGAGGGTGCAGGGCCAACCGGGGGACCCCGGAGCTCACCTGGAGAACCGGCTCGGCGAACCCGCCGCCAACCCCTACCTCTACATGGCGGCGAACATCGCTGCCGGCCTCGATGGTATCCGCCTGAAGCGAGTCCCGCCTAAGCTGGTGTCTGCAGACCCGTATCAGGATGAGGCTCCTCCACTGCCGACATCCCTATGGGAGGCGGTCGATGCACTCGACCAGGACACCTTCTTCAGGGAGGCGCTTGGCCGTGAGATCGTCGACTACCTGATCATGATGAAGCGGTCTGAGGTAGCTCGCTTCCTCTCTACCGTTACTGACTGGGAACAGAATGAGTATTTTGAGTTCTTCTGACCGACCCGCTCGAGTTCGTTCCCTGAGGCGGGTGTAGCGATGTCAACTCGCTTCCAGCATCTGGTTCTGTTCAGGCTGTCTGAGACTCCCGGCCCCGAAGTCGAGGCGGAGATGCGACGCCAGATCTCCTCCTGGGTAGGCGTAATCCCGGGACTGGTCCGCCTGCGCTTCGGAGCCGATGTCGGGGGCCGCTCCGAGGGATACCAGTTCGGGCTGGTGACAGAGTTCACCGATTTGGCAGCGATGGAAGCGTACGGACCCCATCCCTTGCACGCCGCCTTCCTCCAGTGGGTGACGGCGCGACCGTTCGAGGTGCTGCGGTTCGACTATCCGCTGACAGACGACATCAGTCTCCTGGAGCCGCCGGAGGTCTGACCGGCGGGACTCCTGAGCGTCGACGCCCCCCTTGCCCGGAGTCTTCCGGGCAAGGGACTGGCCCGCGCCTCAGAGGGAGCGACCGCCGCTGGGGCACAACTGGGCAGGCGGCTGAATCTGTGAGAAGGTTAGCCGATGGTCATCTTCCATATGTTGGGGTTGATGGTCGGCTTGGTGCTGACATTCGGGACCCTGGGCAGCGTCATTCAGACCGTCATCGTCCCGCGAGCCACCTCGTCGCGGCTCTCTCAGATCCTGTCTGCCGCCGTGGCGGGGGCCCTGGGCCAGCTGGCTCGGACGCGCAAGGACTTCCTGCGGAGAGATGAGATCCTGGCGCAGGGAGCGCCCCTGTTTCTGGTCCTCCGGCTGGTGGTCTGGATAGGGCTGCTGGTCGCTGGGTTCACGCTCCTTTTCTGGGGCAGTGGGGCGGGAGATCTGGCGGAGTCGCTGCGCTTGAGCGCCTCTTCGGTGTTGCCTCTGGGTCTGACCCACGCCCAGTCGGGGCTGGCCACGGCCATCGCGTTCTTGGAGTCGGCATCGGGGGTCATAGTGGTCGCTCTTCAGATCTCATACCTGCCGAGCCTCTACAGCTCCTTCAACCGCCGCGAGACCTTGGTCACGATGCTGGACAGCAGCAGCGGCTCGCCTCCGTGGGGGCCGGAAATCCTGGCGCGGCACGCTCTCATCGACAACCAGGACCACCTGGCAGAGCTGTACCACGATTGGGAGCAGTGGGCAGCGGACATCACTGAGAGCCACACCAGCTACTCCACTCTCCTGTACTTCAGGTCTCCAGAGCCACGCACGTCATGGGTTTTGGCACTGCTCGCGTGCATGGACGCCGCGTCCATGCAGATGGCTCTCAATCCCTTGACCGCGCCGGCCGCAGCTCGTCCGTTCCTGCGCATGGGAATCGTCTGCCTCCGTTCGATCGCCAGAGTAACCGACCTGCCTTACGTCGCAGATCCGATGCCGGACGATCCCATCCAACTTACGGTCGGGGAGTTTCGCGAGGCTACCGAGAGGGTGCTGGCCGTCGGGTGGGAGCCGGAGCGAACGGTCGAGGATGCGTGGCCTCACTTCCGGGGGTGGCGCGTCAACTACGAAGCGGTCGCCTACCAACTGGCGCTCCTAATCGACGCTCCCCCAGGACCGTGGTCCGGGGGCCGCCGCGGGCGCCTTGAGTCGTCGATGATCCCGCTGCGTCCCCCTCATCGGGCCCCCTCCGCCGAGGTCCAAAAGCTGCTAAAGGTAACCCGACGTCGCCAGGCCCACCGATCGAGAGAAAAGAAGTCAACCGGCTCGCCCTTCGACCCAGAGAGGCTGGACGACGTGTCGGACCAGCCCCTGCGAGACGTAAGCAGTGCCACCAGCTAGCTTCCTCGAAGCGGCCACACGATCCCTCAACTCCCTCGACATAGCCGCCTCTGCAGAGTAGCGTCGGTGCTCCCTTAGAGGAGGAGATCGATGGAGGACCAGCCGAGCCGAGGATCAGATGCGGACTTCACGATCACGATGAGCGGCCTCCGAAGCGGAAGCCACCGTCGACGGCCCTTTCTGGAGTGTCACCGGCAATAACCCGCAGCAGCTTGAGGCGGTTCGGCGGGCCGCCCTCAATGCCCGCCGCAGCGCCGAGGTCTGCGCTGAGGCATTGGGCCTGGGGAGACCGATCCACATCCAAGAGGACGGCAGCGGACGAGGCCGCCAGATCGACCAGGCGATGATGGGCCGCATGAGGAAGGCCATGGCTTCGGCCGCGCCTCCAAGCGAGGTCGACGTCGAGTCTGGCTCCATTCTGCTTACCGCGGGGGTGACGGTCACCTTCACCTTGGCTTCGACGTTGTGAGGGAGAGACACCACGCGTGGTCACGTGGGTGCGAAGCTTCGGCAGACCTCGCAGACCTCATCGAAAAATCGCGGCCGCCGATTTCGGTCATATGGAGATGGGCGCTGTCCGCCCAGGGCATCAAGGAAAGTCGCCAGGATCTGGGCGAAGCTCGCCGCCGACCGAACCGGGACGTCATGGTCGACATCCGGTCGCACGTGAGACGCGCATTGTCGATCCGTGCTGCGGGGAAGGCCGTGACCCGACCGATGTTAGCTGCCCACGAGCTCCATGTGACTGCATCGGCAATTGGCGAGCTGGTCAAGGCGCGGGAGCGGCCAGCCCGGTCGGGTGCTTTTGACCTCGACCCTAGTGGCGGCAAAGACGGGGACCTCGTCCGGCAGCTGCGTCGTCCTGAGTGCCGGAGCTATGCCATGAAGTGATCGTCGCTTTAGGTCACACCGGTGAGCTGGCTACGCCGAATACGCAAGTTGACGAGATCGACCCCGGGCTTGGAGCTGTCCCTCGTCGGCCTCAGCCGTGCAGGCCGCATTCCGTCTTATCAGAGTCAGCCCACCGCCCCGCTCTCGGGTCCTCACCATCTTTGACCGGCCTGGTGGTCGGGGCGCACCCGATCGAGAGGTAGCCCTGTCGGGTAAGGGGGTGCTCCGGTAGGGAGTGGGATTGAACGTATTCTGCGATCTGCCCATCCGACCACAAGGCGAGAGGGTTGACCTTCACCATTCCCCGACTCTCGTCCCAGCCCACAACCGGCGTGGTGGCGCGAGTTGGGGCATCTGACCGCTTGAGCCCGGTCACCCAGGCGGACCTGTCCAGCAGGGCGCGCTCCAGCGGCTCAACCTTGCGCCATTGGCAACATTGGTCCGAGCCGCACGGGAAGGCAGCTGCGCGGGAACCGGGATGCACAGTAGTCAAATTCAAGGAATAGTGACGGCGCACGGTCTCCACGAAGTCCAAGGTCTCCTGGAAGTGGTAGCCAGTGTCAAGGAAGAGCACCTCAATTCGGGCGTCGACCGAGACCGCTAGATCGAGGAGAACACAGTCCTGGAATGAGCAGGCGACCACAAGCTCCGATCCAAACTCACCCACTGCCCAACCGATGATGTCCGAAGCCGACTGGCGCTCCAGCCGGGCGGCGATGGAAGGGATAGCGTCGCGCGAGTACGAGGGCGCGGCTTTCATAGGCTCCCTCTAAGGTTAGTCCCAAACTACAGAATCTAAGATTAGAGCGTTCGCCCCCCGCCGGGTCCGATGGCCCGACATGTGAGTACCACTTGCCCTCTCCCTTCCCGCCACCGCGCGCGCATGCCGAAGTCGGAGCCACGTCGACGGGCGCCCTCGAGATTCTCGAGTCACAGGCGATCTTCGTCTTGCGGGAGATCGCCTCCGAGTGCCGTCGGCCGGCCCTCATGTTCAGTGGGGGAAAGGACTCGGCAGTGCTTCTCCACCTGGCGGTCAAGGCGTTTCGGCCGGGCACGATACCGTTTCCTCTGTTGCATGTGGACACCGGGCAGAACTTCCCAGAGGTCCTTCAATTTCGAGACCGCCGCGCCCAGGAAACCGGTTGCGCTCTGGTCGTGGAGTCGGTCGAAGAGGGGCTCCAGCGGGGCTGGCTAGGGGATTCCAACCACCTCTCCTCACGGAACCAGCTCCAAGCCCCGGCGCTCTTGCACGCCGTCGGAGCACACGCCTTCGACGCGCTCTTCGGCGGCGCACGGCGGGACGAGGACAAAGCACGGGCCAAGGAGCGCATCATCTCCCACCGGACCCGAGAAGGCCGCTGGGACCCAGAGAACCAGAGGCCAGAACTGTGGGACCTCTATCACGCCGAACTGAGGCCCGGAGAGCACCTCCGAGTGTTCCCGCTTTCCGACTGGACCGAGCTGGACGTCTGGCGCTACATCGAACAAGAGGGTATCGAACTCCCGCCGCTCTACTTCAGTCACGAGAGGGACGTCTTGGTCCGGGACGACATGTTGATGGCCGTGTCCGAGTGGGTGCAACCAGGGACTGGGGAGCGGTCGCAGCGCCTGAGCGTTCGCTTTCGCACCGTGGGCGACGCCAGCTGCACGGGGGCGATCCGATCACGAGCCACGACTGTGGCCGAGGTTATCAGGGAGATCTCTGCATCGCGAATCAGCGAGCGAGGAGCCACCCGGGCCGACGATCGCTTCTCGGACTCGGCCATGGAGGACCGCAAGCGCCAGGGGTACTTCTAATGACGACTCCAACACGTCTTCTGCGGATAGCGGCGATTGGTGCCGTGGACGACGGGAAGTCGACTCTGGTTGGAAGAGTGCTTCATTCCCTTGGTGGCATACCGGACGATGAGCTCCGGGCCATCTCCACGGCCGGAAACCACCGCGACTCGGGCCCCATGGACCTCGCGTTGGCCACCGACGGGCTTCGCTCCGAACGGGAACGCGGGATCACGATCGATGTTGCCTATCGATATGGGGTCACCCCCTCCCACCGGCTGATCATCGCCGACTGTCCTGGGCATTTCGAATACACCCGGAACATGGCGACGGGCGCGTCGACTGCAGACGTCGCGCTAGTCGTCGTGGATGTCACGATCGGACTGCGGGAACAGACCCTCCGACACCTCTGTCTGGCGGTGCTCTTTGGGGTGTCGAAGGTCGTGGTGGCAGTCAACAAGATGGACCTAGTGGCGTTCTCAGAGGTCCGCTTCTCCGAATTGTCTGCTGAGATCGAAGAGCGGGCGAGCACCATCGAGGGCCTGGAGCTGGAGATAGTGCCCGTGTCCGCCCTTGACGGCGACAACGTCATGGAGCCGTCTAGCCGTACCCCCTGGTACTTGGGTGGAGCATTGATGCCGGCGCTCGAGTCGGCTGCTAAGTCGAGGCAGGGAGGTGGCCGCCTCAGCGCCTCCCGACTGCCGGTGCAGTGGGTGCAGGAGCGCCCAGGCGGCAACAGAACCTTCGCGGGCATGCTCTCCGGCGCCCAGCTCACGGTGGGACAGGCTGTGCGCCTCCTCCCTTCCCTGGATGAGGACCGGGTGGGCTACCTGGAGACCCCACAGGGGGTCTCGGAGTCGGCGGGCGTCTCCATTTCGGTGGCTGTCGGTCTAGTGAGCCGACGCCGGCTCCAGCGCGGGGACATGATCGCTGACCTAGTCCACCCGCCTCGACTCACCTCGCAGCTGGAGGTGACCCTCTGCTGGTTCGCAACGACCCGACTTAAGGCTGGTGGACGCTATCTGCTCAAGCACACGACCAGGATGGTCGCGGCGGAGGTCGCGGCCGTCCTCGGAGTTCTCGATGTCCAAAGCCTGAGGCTGGAGGCGGCCTCGGGGCTGGATGAGAACCAGATCGGACGCGTTAGCTTGTCGGTGGAGTCGTGGCTCGCGGTCGACGATTACCTAGACAACCACCAGACTGGCAGCCTCGTGTTGATTGACCCCCAGAGTGGCACGACCGTCGCGGCTGGCCTCATCGGACCTCCTCAGCGAGGATGGGTCGCCGGTTAGCGTCAGCAAACGAACTGGCGCGATCTCGCCGTTTTGGTGATTGGATCTGGGTTGCCTCGAGCGGCGAGCCTGCGGTCATTCACGATGCCCCCACATTGTGCCGACCCGATACCTCAGGTGACCCTGCACCAGGACCCCAGGTGGGCACAAATTGGTGATCCATTCCCGCGGCGACCCGGCATTCCCGGCCGCGAAACGCGCCGATCTTGGCTGCGGCTTCATACCAGTCGGACGAATACGGACCTTTGGGAAGCCAGAGAGGTCGAACTGTCGAGCGCTAGGTCAGCGGAGGGGTTGGCCGCCACGGGGGGCCATGCGAGTGATCCCTGACGGCATTGGCAGGATGAAGTGGTCTGGCGCCTGGCGGATCAGGGACGGCCGTGAAACTGTCCGAGGGCAGTGGTCACGACGCTGACCCTATGAGGAACCCGTTATGTGAGCCAGACGGCGGTGGCGTCGAGGACGTCGCGGCGGGTGGAGGTGACCGGGCAAGGGCCTTCCCAGGCAGCGACGTTGGGGATGATCAGGCTGCGGGTCTTGCCGCTGCGGGTCTTGCCGCTGCGGTGCTGGCCCAGGACCCGGGCCGCGAGCCGACGCGGGGCGCAGATCCAGCCCTGGTAGAGCACCAAATCCGCCTCTCACTGGAGTCGCGCAGCCAACAAGGCGGGGAAGGGGTGGCACTGGTCGCCCGGCTCCTCGGTGATGTCCTGGACGGCCCGGATCGGGAGGCCTTCCTCGTCGACTTCGTGCAGACGGCCCGCGCGGCCGCCGAGGTAGGCGTGTTGGCCCCCTTGGTTGCCGTGCTCGCAGACTGGAAGGCGACGGCTGCCATCTACGCTGACCCCGCTCTGGCCGCCGACCTCCACCGCCCCCTGCCAGGTGATGGTGATCCTGTCCCAACTCCGAGTGCGCGGTAGCGGTACCCGAAGGGGGTGACCGGGTAGCGCCCCCTTCCGCACTTGGCGAGTGGCAGCTACGGTTCGCGGAGACCGCAGCCGCCACGGGCTGGGAAGCGTTGTGCCAGCAAGCCCCTGGGCCGACCCGAGCCGCTTACGACACCTTGCGGCTACGGCCGCAGACGCCAACTAATCCCCGCCGCCAACATCGCCTCCGGGGGGACCTCGGCTCTCGGCTGGTCAGTGGCCAAGCGCTGGAGCAGTGGCAGCTGGAGGTGACTGGTGCCGGCCGCGTCTGGTACGCGATCGATCCCGATGCCAAACGAGTGTGGGTGACTAGGGCCAGTCCCGGCCACCCGCCCAAAACAGACTGACAGGGCCCATCGCGGGGAGAGCTGATCGGGACGGAAAGTCGCGTAAACGGTGGTTTACGCAACTCTTCCGAGATGAGATCGAGTTCATTCGTACCGATCCTCGTCTCCACCGAGTCGGTCTGGACCTGCAGCTGCGACCCGGGAACGCGGGCCAAGAGCACTTCAAGGACCAGTGCCTCGCTCTAACCACCCAGACTCCCCACGATGACCAGGAGGAGATCTCAACCGGCGTCTGTCCAGATGGCTCTTCGTGGCACGCTCCTTACCGGCACCCCCATGAGGGAGACAGCTCCGAGACAACAGAGATCGCGACCTGGGCCAGAGGTACCGACGGTTGCGCACCCTGGCGGCGGTTCTGCACGAGGCGCGGACTCCGGAGATCCGCTCTCAAATAGGCAGAAGGTCGGAGATCGTTCGCGCCACGGCTCCAGGCTCGCGGTAGCCGCGGGCGGCGAGCCTGAGTTCGGTCAGCAGGAGGCCGGCCCGCCAAACCGCATCGAAATCCTCGGGCAAGGGGCCTAGGGAGCGGTATCCGGCGAGCATGTACCGGCTGTCATCCAGCGAGAACCAGGAGCGCACATCCAGAGCGGGGTGGGATCTGTAGGCATCGCCGAAGTCGATCAGGCCGGTGAAGGTCGAACTGTCGGGATCGACAAAGCAGTGCTCGGGACCGGGGTTGGAATGCAGGGTCACGGTGGAGGTCTCGGCCGGGAGTTCTGCCAGGCAACGTTCGGCCACCGCGGTCAGGTCGATCTCCTCAGCCCACCTGGGGTCTGTGCCGAGGCTCGCGAAGGTGTCTTCGAAGCCGGCTGTGACTCGCTGGCGCAGTTCCCCGGCGCTGCTGTCACCGGGGATCAGGCTGGAGCTCACCATGGCCGATTGGTCGATCTGGTGGATCATCCGCAGGGTGGCGCCCAGCGCCTCCAGCACCGCCACCCGAGCCGGCAGGGCGAGCGAGACCTGCTCCAGCGCCATACCGGGGATCCTGGTCATGACGAGGTACTCGACATCCTCCTCCCTGCCGTAACCGAGCACCCGGGGGACGGGGACCGAGACCTGCTCGGCGATGTGGGCGAGGATGAACGCCTCCTTCTCCAGGCTGGTCCTGGGGCGAAGCTGAGGCGGCCGCTGAGTCTTGACCACCAC
>Ga0307374_10000895_pt1 | contig 56347 bp, 60 predicted proteins | sample OX3MG_FD_202532 | JGI IMG/M metagenome (GOLD analysis project Ga0307374, IMG submission 202532) | Soil microbial communities from Risofladan, Vaasa, Finland - OX-3 | ecosystem: Environmental > Terrestrial > Soil > Coastal area > Acid sulfate soil | place: Finland: Risofladan, Vaasa | collected...
GGCTAGGTACCGCCGTCCTGTGAGTTTGTGGGGCCGGTCGTCGAATCCCAGCCGAGGTCCGTCTGGCGTCCGCCTTGGCCGCCGCACGAGTCCAAGCCACTGGTCCTGGTTAGCTTCTCCACCGGAAGTGCGTGGTACCAGAGCTCGCGGGTGGCCCGCGCTCTGGCGGGGCTCGATGGATATCGCTTTCACGTCCTAGTTACAGCCGGAACGGTGCATCGAAGCGAACGGGACATGGCGGCCAACGCTGCTGTGGCGTCCTACGTCCCCCACCTGGAGATTCTTCCCCAGGTGGGGGTCACCGTCAGCCACGGTGGGTATGGCACGGTGGTCGCCAGTCTGTCCCAGGGCGTGCCGATGGTGTGCCTGCCCAATCCCTTCTCGGACCAGTCGGCCCAGGCCGCCCAGGTGGAGAGACTGGGTGCTGGTCTGGCGCTCGACCGGGAGCTGGCCACGGGTCGGGAGATCGCCCAGGCCATTGCGACCGTCTGCGACGGTGCTTCGTATCCAAGAGCGGCCCAGCGAGTCGCCACTCTGATCTCGGCGCACTCAGGAGCAGCCACCGCTGCCTCCCGAGTCGAAACCCTCGCCAGCAGCCAGCGAGAGGCATGATGGTGACCGGACCATCGAGGATGGGCCAGATCGGCGGGCGAAGGTAGAGGAGGCGTCTTGATCAGCTGGGTCGTGGCGGTGGGGGATGAGTTGCTCTCCGGTCATACCCCCGACTCCAATTCCGCCTGGCTCGCCACCCGGCTCAGTGAGAGCCCTTATCCCTGCTCCCGGATAGTGGTGGTTCCGGACCAGATCGCGGTGATCGCGAGGGAGCTGAGGGACGCCGCCCAGGGAACGCCCGACCGGGTGTTTTGCTGCGGGGGGCTTGGCCCCACCCCGGACGATCGCACCATGGCCGCGGTCGCCGAGATGCTGGGAGTCAGGCTGGTCGCGGATCCCCTGGTCCTGGCCACCGTCAGAGAGCGCGTTGCCCGGCGTTTTAGGGACGGTCGGGCGGCCAGCCCCGAACCCAATCCCGGGACACTGAAGATGGCCCTCATTCCCGAGGGTTCGACAGTGCTCCGCAATCCGGTGGGCGGGGCACCCCCCCTGGCGATCCCGCTTGGCGAAAGTGGGGATCAGCGCTGGTTGTTCGTGCTGCCCGGAGTGCCGGCCGAGCTACAGGCGATCTTCCAAGAGGAGATCGAACCCGTTTATCTAGGCGGTGAGGGAGGTCGGCGGTACCGGGAGAAGTACTTCCCGGGCGTCGCCGAATCGACCTTCTTCCCGCTGCTAACCGAGTTGGAGCTCAGCTGTCCGCAGGTGAGTTTCGGCTCCTATCCCCAAGCTGCCGGGGGCGTGATCATTCGGGCCAGCGCTGTCGATGCGAAGGCGTTGGAGGAGGGGTTCGGAATCTTGCAGCGGCTGGCACCCCAGCCGATCTAGGGACTAGCGCGCGGCCCGGTGGTTCTCGAAGCAGTTGCTGCAGTAGACCGGACGGTCGTATTTGGGTTGAAAGGGAACCTGGGTCATGTTCCCGCAGTCGGCGCAGACCACGTCGAACATCTGACGCGGCGGCCTAGGCCCGGCTGACGCGTAACCGTTGGGTCCCTGGCGCGAGGCCTTGGCCAGCTGGCGGCACGGCTGACACCTGGTGGGTTGGTTGACCAGCCCCTTGGACTGGTAGAACTGCTGCTCTCCGCCGGTAAAAACGAACTCCGAGCCGCACTCGCGGCAGGTTAGGGTAACGTCGTCGAGGCTCAATCCGAGCATCCTCCAAATCGCGTTCTGGCCAGGACTGCTCGGTCGTGCCTTGAATCGCCGCCCGGGACTTCGTCTGGCGGCCGCAACTATAGCAGGGGAGCAGTGAATTGGGGCCCAATTTGGGTCGCAAGCTCACCTCAAAAGGTGAAGAGTTCGATTCCCCCGGCCACGGGCAGCGCCACTCCGGTGATATATCCCGCTTCGGGGCTGGCCAAAAAGCAAATTGCGTGGGCCACGTCCTCGGGCCTTCCCGCCGCCCGCATCGCGGTTCGCAGGATCATCCGCTCGCGCATGCTAGGGGTTCCGGTGTTGAAGGCTTCGGTGGCAATGACGCCCGGAACGATCGCGTTGCTGGTGATTCCGTGGCGGGCGCCCTCCAGCGCCGTCGAGCGCATCAGCCCCAGTAGCCCAGCCTTAGTGGCGCTGTAGCTAGCCTGGCCGAATCCGCCCAGGGTGCCGGCCACCGAGGACATGTAGATCACCCGCCCGAAGCCACCTTCGCGGAGATAGGGCCACGCCGCCTGGGTGCAGTTGAAGGCTCCGCTCAGGTTGACCTTGAGGTCGCGCTCCCAGAGCTCGGGGGACTGTTCTCCGAGCTGGGCCAGGTGGTCCAGCGTCCCGGCGTTATTGATCAGGATGTCGATACCGCCGAACTCCTTGGCGGCCTTCTCCATAACCGACCGGACCTGCTTCCGATTGGTCACGTCCATCTGATAGGACTTGGCGCGCCGCCCCATCTGGCGGATCTCCTCGGCGGTCTGCTCGGCGTAGACCACGTGGTCCGCGGCCATTACCTGGGCCAGGACGCTGGAGGTGCGCTGGGCGACCTGGAGGAGATCGGGGTCGGACTCGAGCAGAATGTCGGTCACCACCACGTCGGCCCCGGCCCGGGCCAGGGCCAGGCAATCAGCCCGGCCGAGTCCCCTCGACGCGCCGGTGACCAAGGCCACTTTGCCAGATAGGTCGAACATCGCCATCGGCCGAGTTTAGCCATCCGGTGGGCGGGTTTCCGGAACGGGATCGGCGCCTGCGACCATCCTCGGAGATCGGTCCCGGAGGTTCACCCGCTGACGCCCCGCGGAGAACTCTCGCCAGTCCTCTGTCGGCTAGGATGCTGACGTCGGCCCACGACGGCATGCTCTCGGCTCTGACCAGCCATCGCAGTGGCGCGTACTGACGCGGCGCTAGGAAACTCATTGACCCATCTACCGTTCCTGGCCGGGATCCCTCGTGCCACTGCTCGACGCTCGTTGGCTCTCAGCTCCGCCGCTCTCGTGGCCACGTTGGCCCTCACCTCCTGTGCACCGGAGCCCAACGGCATCCAGAAGGAGAAGGGGCCGGCCATCGCCGCGGCCGCCGCCAGGGCGCTGGGCTCCGCCCGAACGTTCGAGATTCAGGCCTCCTCCACTGTCCAGGGCAGCCAGGGCTCGATTACCTTCGACATCGAGGGCCAGAACGAGGGAGTGGGCACCTTCACCTCGTCCACCATCTCGTTTCAGGCAGAGGAGCTCAGGGGCACCGACTACTTCCGCAGCACCACTCTCTGGAGCCAGGTGGGGGGCGCTGGTCTGCAGACTGACCTGGGCAACCGCTGGGTATACATTGCCGCCAGCAGCTCCACGGCGGCCGATCTAACCCAGGCGTTCGCCACTCTGACGTCTCCCAAGGCGCTGGAGATGGAAATCGCCAAGCAGGCGCCCACGGCGGTCAGGGGGAAGGCGAGCGTCTATGAGGGGCAGTCCGTGATCGCCGTCAGCGAGCCCCCGACTCGGACTCTATACGTCGCGACCACCGGCAATCCGTATCCCCTGCGCTGGGTGCAGCCGGGGTCGGGCTCGGTGATCTTCCGGGACTTTGGGAAGCGGTTTCATCTCAAGGCTCCCAGGAAGCCGCTCAATCTGGCGGCCATCCTGGCTGGCTGATCTTCTTCTGACCTACGTCTAGATGGACCTACCCCGGCTTCTCGCCTTCGGCGCCATCGCCCTCCTGGTGATCGTGATCCCTGGATCGAGCGTGCTGTTCATCGTCAGTCGGGCCGTCACCCTGGGCCGGAGTACCGCCGTGGGCACGGTGGTCGGCAACTCCCTGGGCGAGTTCCTCCAGGTCTTGGTGGTCTCCTTGGGCCTGGGCCGGGTGTTGGAGCGCTCGGCGCTGGCCTTGACTGCGGTCAAGCTCCTGGGCGCCGCTTACCTCCTGTACCTGGGGTGGTGGCCGGAAGGGGTCGGCGATCGCTCGCCGCAGAGCCGGGGGGGCACAATCGCTCCCCGCCGCCGCTGGCGGATCCCCTGGGACGGAGTGGTGGTTGGTCTGACCAACCCGAAATCGATGGCGTTCTTTGCGGCGGTGCTGCCGGAGTTCGTCGACCGCTCGCTGGGCCACGCTCCAAACCAGCTGCTGGTATTGGGACTCATGTGGGTGGCGATCGCGCTCGTCTCCGATAGCGCGTGGGCACTGGCCGCCGGGACAGCGCGGACGTGGCTGGCCCGGCGGCCTCGGAAGTTGGAGCAGGCCCAGGGCGCCAGCGCGGTGGTGATGATCGGTCTCGGGGTGGGGCTGGCGGTCACGAGTCGAGCCAGCTGAGGCGTAAGGGGAGCTGGCCGGCGCAGCTTCCCGTTGAGACGCGTATTCCCAACACGGCTCGGGCGATCAGCAGCCGCTGAAGCACCGCCGTACCTTCCCAGAACCGGTAACACTGCTCACCTGGATTCCCGGCAGCCTCTTTGGCTAGGTCTTTGCCTCTTGGCCCTTGCTCACCGCGGTGTTGACGGTACGTTCGGCCTGCTTCGCGTGCTGTCTGTCATGGCGAGCCAGCCACTGCGCCTAGAACAGCACCGTCCGCTCGAGCACCTTTCCTACCCCCGTGACTGTCGCTGAACGCGACCAGTCTTGGTGCGGCAGAGGCCCTAGCACCGCCAGCAAAGCGGCTGGCTGCGTGGCGAAGGAGCGCAGCGACCCCGGGAACTCCAGGTCGAGATGGCCGGTCATCTCAATCCAGCTGCCGGGATTGACAGCCCGCAACGTCGGCTTGTCCTGGGCGAAGATCGCCACGATGCAGTCGACCCAGACGTCGGCACACGCCCAGAGATGGGCGAGCACCTCGGCCCCGGACCACGAATCGTGGTCCGGGCCCGTGCGCAGGTGTGCTGGAACCAGATCAGCTGTTAGCGCGGCCAGGCGGGGCGGCGTCTCTGCCAGCAGGGTCAGCACCCGTTCAATAGTTAGTGATCTGCTGGGCATGCCACGCCGTCTTTTCTACTTTGGTCTCTGGGACGTGTTTATACGCGCCCATTTCTACCGTGCGGTCCCCCCAAACCTGGATTATCCGAGAGCTGGCAAAGCCTATTCAGGTCCCGGTCGACCGCACCTCGCCCTACTCTATCCATGACTACTATCCGACCGATGTACGGCTTGGCTGCGAACCGATCCTGGACGGGGTTCCTGGGCAATCCGACGCTGAACTAGATCCGGGTACCCAAGATCGCCCGGGAGACCACAATTCTCTGGATCTCCGCCGTCCCCTCCCAGATCTGGTAGCTGTGATCCCTTGAGTTCCAACGGGGGATATTGCCTACCAGATTGGCTATCGGTCCGTCCGCCAGCCAACCGTTAACTGATGAAGATCCGGGCCGTCCTCGACACCGGCGGGCAGGTGCTGGTCGTCGGCTGCCGGCTGGATCTGGTGCCGCAACTGACCCGCTGCTTCCGTCCAGGGCGCTACCGTAGGAGATGTGCACTTGATTCGCGGCGCGATACCGGAACGGCCTGGGGCCTGGCGAAGGTGCGCTCCGTGATCCCCGCCTTAGAACGCGACGGCTGGTCGGAGGTTGCGCAGGTCGTTGGCAGCCACCGCCAGTTCTACCACCTGCGCAAGCGGGGCCGGATCACGGTACCTGACACCCTCGACGGCGAGCTTGCGCCGGGCACGATCGCGAGCCTCCGGCGGGCGGCCGGCCTGCCCCCTCCAAGCGGACGAAGAGTGCCGATGGCCCCGGAGCGAACCGACCTCGGCTACGTCGTGATCGTGGAGCCGACCCGGACTGGGTATTCGGCCTATGTGCCTAATCTTCCGGGGTGCATCACGATCGGCCGGACACGGGCCGAAATCAAGCGCCAAATGTCAGAGGCCATCGCTCTCCACCTAGCCGGGATCCGCGAGGACCGCGCGCAAATCCCGCAGCCGACGGCGGTCGCCGCCATCCTGGTCGTCCCCCGCGCGGTCCCCGACCCGCATCGCTGAGCCGGGAGGCGCCGAGCCCGAGCGGGATCCGAACCAGCGACCGGTCCCCACACCCGACCGTCTGACCATCTACCCGTGGGACGCTGACTCCGAGTTCGATGACTACCAGGGCGATCACGTCGTCAATCAGGGCTTCCGCCCGTTTTTCGATGCTGCCTTTACGCGGCCGGTCAAATTCGACGACGAAGCCCCGACCGCTGACCGATTGTTCTAGTGCCAGATCAGGGGCGGGAAGTACCACCGGGCGGCCTTGCAGCGGCCGCAGTTAGGTCTCGGGGGTCTGGTGCTGATCCAGCCGGAGCAGGACAATCCCGCCGACCGGAACGCGCTCGCGGTTTGCGTTCTGGAGGGCAAGCGAATCCTCAAGGCGGGGTGTCTGCCCCTGACGCTGGCGGCGGCGTTGGCTCCCTTGATCCCGAGCGGCCCGGGCGGCGGAGGGATGGGAGTGGTGATCCAAACCGTGGTCAGTGGCGGGGTCCGCTCCGGATTGCGGATCATCGGGGCGAGAGATGCTGGTGGAGACGATCGAGAAACCGGGATCTAGCGAGACTGCCTCCCGCCCGGGCTAGTCTCCTGGGTGGTGACCTCAAACACTCCCCCGGGAGACCGCCCTTCGCCTCGCACGGTGCAAGCCTCCGGCCTCGGCGTCGGGACCAGCGGCGCTACGGGACCACGAGGGTCACCAGGTGGGGGGTCCATCACCCTTGGCAGGGAGTCGCCGCCCTGGTTGCCTTCGCCGCCGCGATTCCGTTCCAGATCAGTCGGGCGATGTACCCGACTGATCTGGGGTGAACTAGATCCGGGTACCCAAGATCGCCCGGGAGATCACGATTCGCTGGATCTCCGCCGTCCCTTCCCAGATCTGGTAGATCTTGGCGTCGCGCATCCAGCGCTCGACCGGGTAGTCCTTCATATAGCCGTAGCCCCCCAGGATCTGCACCGCCTCGACGGTCACCCGCATCGCGACGTCCCCGGCCATCAGCTTGGCCATGCTGCCCTCGGCACGCGGGAATCCGCGGCCCTCGGCGGCCAGCCAACCGGCCCTCCAGACGAGCAGCCGGGTGGCGTCGATCTCGGTCGCCATGTCGGCCAGCTTGAAGGCGATCGCCTGGTGGTTGGCGATCGCCTTGCCGAACTGCTGGCGTTGCAGCGAATAGTCGCGGGCGAATTCGAAGGCCGCCCGAGCGATCCCCAGCGCCCCGGCGGCAACCCCTGGTCGGGTCGCCTCCAGCATCGCCATCGCGCCGCCGGAGCCCGGTCCCTGGCTCTCTCCTGTGGCGCCGAAACCGAGCCGGGCGTCCCCAGCCACAAAGCAGTCCTGGAGGATCACCTGGGCCGTGTGGGAGGCTCTCACGCCCAGCTTGCGTTCCTTGCGCCCCTGACGCATGCCGGGATTGCCCTTCTCCACCACGAAGGCGGTAATCCCCTCCGGGCCTAGACTACGGTCCAGGGTGGCGAAGATCACCTGGATGTCGGCGATGCCGCCGTTGGTGCAGAACTGCTTGGTGCCATTGAGCAGATAGCCGCCGTCCACCCGCTGGGCGGTGGTCCGCAGCGCCAGCGAGTCCGAGCCGGACTCCGGCTCGGTGAGTCCCATTGCCCCCAGACGGACCTCCTGGCTGTCGCAGAGCAGCCCCAGGTAGCGGGCCTTCTGGTCCTCGGTACCCATGGCCACAATCCCGGCACCGGCCAGAGAGCTCGCCGAGATGCTGACCGCGATCCCGGCATCGCCCCAGGCGAGCTCCTCAGTCACCAAGAGCTGGGTCACCGGATCGAGCCCGCCCCCGCCGTACTGTGTGGGCAGGCTGGAGGCCGCCCCCAATCCCACCTCCTGGGCCTTGCGGATGACCTCCCAGGGGGTCTCCTCGCGCTCGTCGTAATCTGCCGCGACCGGGCGGATCTCCTTTTCCGCGAACTGGTGGGCAAGGGCCCGGATCTCCTCCTGTTCCGGGGTCGGGGAGAAGTCCAGAGGCATCGACTAGACCTGGCTCAGCTGGCCCGCAGCTCGACTTTGGCCTTGGTCAAGGCCCGCTCACCGGTGGAGGTCAACACCGTCAGGTCGACGATCGCCGAATCCTCTTCCACCGCGCTCACCAGGGCGGTTGTCGTAATCCCCTCGCCGGCCGGGACCGGAGCCGAGAAACGGCAGAACACCCGCGCAACCCACCCCTCGTTGCCCGCCCAGCTCTCGATCCCGGCGCAGGCCGTGCCCAGAGTGAGCAGGCCGTGGGCGATGGTGGCGGGCAGCCCCGACCTCCGGGCGTAGTCGAGATCCAAATGGATCGGGTTGTGGTCCCCGGATGCCTCGGCGTAGGCCGAGATGACCGCCTGAGTGATCACCCGGCGGCGCTCCGCAGGGCGGGCGCCCAGCTCCGGTGGGAAGCGATCCAGCGGGTGCGAATCGGTCATCCCGCCTCCCTGATCACGAAGAGGCTCCGGGACCGCGCTACCACCTGATTGGTCCGATCCGCTCCCTCGCAGCAGAATTCCAGGAAGACCATGCCTCGTCGGCGATCCACCTGTGAGATTTCCCCTCCCGGGGTGATCGTCTCGTCGAACAAGAGCGGCCGCTCGAAGGAGAACTCCTGCTCGCCGTGGAGCAGGTGCTCAACGTCAAGGCCCACCTCGGGGTCCTCGAACAGCTGGGGGACGACTGGCCACAGCAGGTAGACAGCGGCGAAGCAGGCCAGCGGCCGGGTGAAACCCTCGTCTGACGCCGGCGAGGCCCCGACAGCTTCGGCGTAGACCAGGTGCCGCCCGCGATCCAGGACCTCTGGCGCGCCGCAGTAGCTCTTTCCCATGCAGTCGATGTTGAATGCCATGGCTGCTCCCAGGATAGTCAGGGCTGCCGGGCGCAGGACCTTGGACGGTGGGGAGGTGAGAGGGAGGTCCCCGTGCCCAGTCGGCGGGCCTCTGGCCCATCCGGAGCGCCCGCCGGGTCTAAGTCAGCTGAACTCAAGGCACTTTGACACCCCATCGAGCGCTCTGGTAGGGTCGGAGCGCGGGCGCGCCGCTTGAGGGAGTGAGGGCGCCACCGATCGATCTTCGTCTGCCGAAGGCAGCTGGGGAGAAGCTCCTGCCGGGTCCTGATAGTCGTCTTACCCATGTCGCCGTGATCCTGGCCGCCTGCGGGCTGCTGCTCATGGGCTGGTTTTCTGCGTCAAGAAACGGGATCCAGACTGTCTCCACCTCGGCTTCCTTCTGGCCGATCCCGTCATCCGCCCAGGCCGGCCAGTACTACGACAAGCCGGCCGCAGTTCCCGGCACCATCCAGGTGGCGCCCGCCCCGGTGGTCAGTGTCCCTGTCGGTGCCACCTTGGCCACTCTTGCGGCGAAGTACCAGACCAGTCCCGAAGAGTTGGCCTGGAGCAACCGGATCACTGAGTCAGCCACGATCGAGGCAGACCAAGACCTGCTGATCCCCCCGGCCGGTGCGACGGTGCTGGTCCGGGTTCTACCGGGTGAGACCCTGAGTTCGTTTGCCGCCCGATTCAGGGTTAGCCCCGCGGTGGTGCTCAATTACAACGCCCTGACTTCGGGCACGACCCTGGCGGCCAACAGCTTCCTGCTCATGCCCACTGCAGCTTCCCCAACCTCCCTCCCGGCCCAGGATTTTGTCCCGCAGCAGGTTGGAGTTCCCGAAGTTACCCCCAGCACGCCAGCCGCCACCGATCCCTTCCCCTGGGGAGAATGCACTTACTGGGTCGCCAGTCAGCGCTACATTCCGTGGTCGGGCAATGCGATCAACTGGTGGACGAACGCCCAGACCTACGGTGCACCCGAGGGACAGGTGCCGGTTGTGGGCGCGATCGCGGTGTTCGACAACGGCTACGACGGGCACGTCGGCCTCGTCACCAAAGTCCTGCCCAACGGCAGTTGGGAGCAGAGCGAGATGAACGTAGATGGGCTCGGCGTGCAGGACACCCGGACCATCAGCCCGGCGCTGGGCTACTTCGTCGGCTTCATCTACTGAGCTAAGCGGTCCGGCCCGAACCCGGGGCTAGCCGGCGAAGCGGTAGCCGATCCCCGGCACCGAATGGATGTACGAGGGGCGGTCCGCCGAGGGCTCGATCTTCCGCCGAAGCCGGTACACATGGGCGTCCACGGTGCGGGTCTCGATCTCCACCTCGTAGCCCCAGACCCGCCGGAGCAGCTCGGCCCGGCTCATCACCTGGCCGGGGCGGCTGGCCAGCAGCGCCAGCAGATTGAACTCGGTCAGGGTGAGCTGGATCTCCTCGCCATCCCGGTAGACTTGGCGCCGGCGCAGGTCGATCGTCAGCCCGGGGAACTCGAAACGCTCCTTGAGCTGATCGGTCGGCGCGACGTCGGAGCGGCGCAGGTGCGCTCCCACCCGGGCCACAAGTTCGCGGACCTCGAACGGTTTGACCACATAGTCGTCGGCACCCAGCTCCAAGCCCACCACCACGTCGATGGTGTCGCTTTTGGCGGTGAGCATGATGATCGGCACCTTGTAGCCGTCGGCCCGCAGCTTGCGGCAGACATCGAGTCCGCTCATTCCGGGCAGATTGATGTCGAGGATGATCAGGTCGGGGGAGGTCTGCTGGGCCATGTCCAGCCCCTCCAGACCAGTTCCGGTCTCCACCACGGTGTAGTGCTGCGGCTCGCAGGCGAGCCTGACGATATCGCGGGTGGCCTGATCGTCCTCCACCAGCAGAATGGTCTTGTTACCGCCGCTCATGCACCCTGTGCCTCCAGGTATTCGGTGACCGTGGAAACGAAGTTCTTCACCTCGATCGGCTTGGTTATGTAGCCAGAGCAGCCAGCCTCCAAGGCCTCCTTCTCGTCGCCGACCATGGCCCTGGCGCTGAGCGCCACGATGGGTGTCTGGGCGGTTCTCGGATCTGCCTTGAGCAAGCGGGTAACCGTGAGTCCGTCGATGCCGGGCAATTGAATGTCCATCAGGATGAGGTCGTACGCATGCGACTTGGCCTTTTGCAGCCCCTGCTGACCGTCGGTGGCAGTGTCCACCTTGAAGCCTTGGCCGCGAAGTACCAAAGTGGAAAGTTCTAGGCTACTGGGATTGTCCTCGATTACGAGGATGCGGTTGCGCATCTGACCGTCCGGGCGCAGGCCGTGCAAGGGCAGAGTGACCGTCATGGTGGTGCCGCGATCCACTTGGCTGTCCACCTTGATGGTGCCGCCGTGGAGCCCCACTAGTCGTCGCACCAAAGCCAGTCCCAGGCCGGTGCCCTCGAACTGCCGGTCGTCTGATGCCTGAACCTGAAAGAACTCGCTGAAGATCTGGTCGTGGTGCTGCGGATCAATGCCGATTCCGCTGTCTTTGACCTGCAGCACCAGCTGTCCCGCCCGGGGCCGGGCTTTGGCTTTGATAGTCGCCGTTCCGCCTTCCGGAGTGAACTTTATGGAGTTGCTGAGCAGGTTGTAGAGCACCTGCTTGAACTTGCCCTTGTCGGCGCGCAGCAGTACCGTGTCATTCTCGATCTCCACCTCGAGGGTGACGCCGCCCCGCTCGGCGAGCGGGCGGACCACGGTGAGGACCTCGGAAATGCAAGCCCCCAAGGGAAATTCTTCGTACTGCAGCTCCAGCCGCCCGGCCTCGATCTTGCTCAGGTCGAGCACGTCGTTGACCAGATTGAGCAGGTGCCGGCCGCTGGTGTGAATGCTCTCCAGGCACTCGTGCTGTTGGGCGGCGCTCATCTTGCCGGCTAGGTTGTCCTTGAGGATTTCGCTGAAACCCAAGATGGCGTTGAGCGGGGTGCGCAGCTCGTGGCTCATGTTGGCCAGGAACTCGCTCTTGAGCCGGCTGTTCTCGCGGATCTGGGCGTTGGCCACCTCCAGCTCGTGCTTCTGCAGGGCGATCTCCTGCAGCTGCCGCTGCACGGCCGCATGCAGGGCGGCGTTGTCGATGCTGATGGCGGCCTGGTTGGAGATGACCCGCACCAAGGCCTGCTCCAGCTCGGTGAACGGCTTGACCCGCTTACGGGTGAGGGTCAGGGCGCCCACCACCCGGTTGGGCGACTCCAGCGGCATCACCAGAGAGCTCCGGGGCGCGTGCGCGGCCGCCAAGGCCTTGAAACGGGGGTCCACGGTGGCGTCATCCACCCTAACCGCCTTGCGCTCGGCGACCGACCAGCCCACGATTCCTTCTCCCAAGCCGAAGGAAGCGACACTGCTCACCTGCTCGGTGTAGGGGAAAGTGACCATCGCGGTGAGGCGGGTCTCATCCTCGTCGAGCAGGAAGACCGTCGCTCCGTCGCAGGCCACCAGCTGCGACAGCGCCCGCAAGGTGAAGTCGATATTGACCTTGAGGTCCAGGCTGGACGTGAAAAGATTGCCAACCCGCTCGAGCAGGTCGACCATGACCTTGTCGTCCATCCGGCTTGAATTATAGGCAGCGGTCAAATGGCCATCTCCGACCCGGGGCGGACGGTGTGCAGAGTAACCCACCGCCTGGCCTTGAGGTGAAGATTGCCAACTTGGAGTCGGCTCCCGGAAGGTTGCACTGCCGCCATGATTGCAGGCTGGGCCATCCCGCCGGGCGATTGACTCTGTTCGCGGGCACGATCTAAGGAACGGACCAGGGAGCGGCTGTCGGGGCCCGGGGACCGCGGCAGCGGCTCTGTGCCACCGCAGCGGGCGCACCGGCCCGTGACCCGGGCGAAGTCCCTGGGGGGACCCGCTGGGTCCGGCGGACCCAGTTCAGTCTTGGCGGTTGGCGCCGGTGAGCAGTCTGCGCGCGGCATCCGAGCGGCGCTGCTTTGTCTCGTCGGACTGGCGTGCCCACTGCCGCCCGGGACGGTCCCTCAGGGCAGCTTCCTGGAGCTCGCGCTCGTGAACCTTGACGAGGAGGTGTAGAGATCCGTCAAACATGGATTGCCTCCTTCGTGTAACGAGTGATACTGTCGATGACTATAACAGAGTACCATGCATTTGGTATCGATCAAAATGAAGTTCGAGAGTTACGCGGACCGAGGTGTTGAGTCGGCGGTTGAGCTGGTCAACCGGCTGAGCCCGGGCTGGTCCCGGGGGCGCAGTTGGGAGTTGCCCCGGGAACCGACCGCCCGGCGGGCGCTGGCGCAGGAGGTCGAGGCCAAGCTCAGCGGGAAACCCGTGACGCTCAGAGGCCAGGCAGCGGAGGAGCTGATCCGGCTGGCGGCCGATCTCCGGTCAGTGTTCGAGCTCATGGCCCAGGGACGGCAGGACCGGGCGGCAGCCTTGATCAACGCTCTGCTGTCCCGCTATCAGGCGGCCCCCCAGCTGGCCCGTCACGATGGGGAGTCGTGGCACCTCCATTTCCACAGCCAGGACAAAGAGGCGGGCCATGCGGTCGCCCGAGGCGCCCTGTGCGTGATCGCTCTGGCAGTGGTGGTCGGCTCCCCAGGTGGGGCCCGCTTGGGGCTCTGTGGCTCCGGGCACTGCGACCGGGCCTTCATCGACACCTCCAAGAACGGCTCGCGGCGATTCTGCTCCTCCACCTGTCTCAGCCGCACCAAGGTGGCGGCCTTTCGGGCTCGGAGGGCCGACCTCAAGCTGCCCTTGGTCGGCCCCTCGCCGGCTGTGATACCGGCCGAATTCCCTTCAGCTGCGCATGTGAATGAGCTGCAGCGCCGGACGAGACTCCGGGCCAAATGAGTCCTGACGTAGGCACCGCGGAACGCATCTTCTTCACCGAGGTCGGGCCGCGGGATGGCCTGCAGAACCTCGCCGAAGAGCTCTCCATGGAGCGCAAGCTGGAGTTGATCCGAGGAGCCCTCAACAGTGGGGTGGACCTGGTCGAGGCGACCTCATTCGTGTCCCCCAAATGGGTCCCCAAGCTCGCCGACGCAGAGGCCGTCATGGCCGAACTGGCGTCTGCTGGGGCGTCAGGGGAGCTCGAGCGGATCCGGGTCCTGGTGCCCAACCGCGAGGGGCTGGAGCGGGCCTTCCGGGCTGGAGCCCGGCATGTGATCGTCAACGTCGGGGTCACCGACTCGTTCAATCAACACAACCTCAACCGGTCCGTGCGGGAGACGGCCGCGGAGATCGCGGCGCTGGCCCGGGAGGCGGAAGCTGCCGAGTGCCAGTGGGATGCCAGCTTGAGCGTGGCGTTCGGCTGTCCCTACCAGGGTCGGGTGGAGCCTCCACGGGTCGTGGACTTGGCTGCGGAGTTGGCCCAGCTGGGGGCCTATGAAGTCAGCCTCGCCGACACCATTGGGGTCGCCGACCCGGCTCAGGTCGTGGAGCTGGTGGGAATGGTGTCGGAGCGCGTTCCGCTTCCCAGGTTGTCCCTCCATCTCCATGACACCCGGGGGATGGGCTTGGCCAACGCCCTCGCCGGATACCAGGCCGGAGTGCGTCGATTCGAAGGATCTCTAGGAGGCATCGGTGGGTGCCCCTTCGCTCCTCGGTCCACCGGCAACGTATGCAGCGAGGACCTGCTGTACTTGCTGCAGCGAGTGGGGGCGAGCGTGGAGGTCGATGTTAATCGACTTTGCGACGTGGCGCGGCGGCTGGAGGCGATGCTGGGTCGGGAATTGCCGGGCCGCCTCTACCGGGCAGGCATCTGGGAGCCGGAAACCCCTAGCTAGGAGGCTGAACGACCGGTATACCGATTCCGACGTCCCACCGAACGTCGCCGTTCTCGGCCCACGCTACCTAGTCGTGGCGTGGAGTCGTCCGAGCGCCTCATCTGGTCCGGTAAGGGGTGGCACGGAGGCGGCGTGGACTCCCACCTGAGCAACCTGCTCCAGGTCAGAGCCGCGTGTACTCAACTTCCGGTGGTGGGGGCGCGCCCACCTCAGGTTCTGGCGGTTCTCCCTCCATAACCACTGCGAATCCCACCACAGTGATCTGGGCAAGGAAGAAGACGTAGGCCAGGATCAGGAAGAAGAGGCTGAAGGTCGTGCCGTAGGTGCTGAATCCGTGAGCGACCTTGAAATAGAGCGGGAAGAGCAGGCTGAGCGCCTCGAACAGGACCCCCGCCGACAGGGCCCCAGGGAGTACGGCCCTGGCTGAACGGCGCGCCTTGGGCACCAGGAAATAGATGGCGCTGAAGAGGATTGTGCCAACCACGATCGAGAGGCAGATCTGGAGGATCAAGCCGACGGGGCCATGGCTCAGCACCACTGGGATCCCGGGAACGGACTTGATTACCGCCAGCAGGCTGGAACTGAGCACCACCGGCACCACCAGGCAGGCGAAGAGCACGATCATCCCGAACGACATCAGCTTTTGGGGGATGAAGGACCGAGACCCCGTCTCGCTCAGGCTGGCGAAGGCATTGTCCATCGCCCCAAAGAGGGAGGAGCCCCCCCAGAGCAGACCCACCACTCCGACGATCGCCAGCAGGCCTGTGTGATGGTGGAAGGCGTCCAGGGCCTTGACCACGGCTGCTCCCTTCCCGCCCGGCAGGGCTGAGGCGATGGCCTTGGTCAGCCCCCGGCCGATGCCCGCGCCCTGGTGGGGTATCAGCCCGGCGAGGGTGGCCGACAAGACCATGATCGGAAAGAACGAGAAGAGCATGTTCCAGGCGACCAGGGTGGCCAGATTGGGTCCGCTTCGATCGAGATAGCGGGCGCCGACCCGCACCGGGAACCATTGCCGCAGCCGACGCAGGAGGGCTTTCAACACCTGGAAGGTAACCCAGCTCCACCGCCCCGGGCGGCGCTCACCTCCCGCGGGCGGCTAAGGGAGGCCATGGGCTCTGCTCGAAGATCGTGATCGGGTATCCCGGTCGAGGCGTAAGAGTCCAATGAAGGTGGTGGCCCAGCCGCTTGCCGCGGGCGCCTGACTGCGCTCCAGCGGCTGCTACCCTGGGCGCGCCAGGCCGCTCGAACGACGAGTTCAGTTGGAGGAGCTGCAAGATTCCCGACGGTCGAGATGAGCCTGTTGCCCAGACAGTCGGCGCTGCGGTCTCAGTTCGCGGTCTGCACAAGAGTTACGGGCCCGTGGAGGCGGTACGCGGTATTGACCTCGAGATCCAGCGGGGACAGATCGTGGCGCTGCTGGGTCCGAACGGCGCCGGCAAGACCACCACGATGGAGATCATCGAGGGTTTGCGTCGACCGGATGCCGGAGAGGTCCAGGTCCTCGGTCAGTCACCGGAACAGGCCCGAAGCCGGGTAGGTGTGCAACTCCAGGAGGGTGCTCTGTATTCGGACCTCACCTGTGCCGAGACCCTCACGCTGTTTGGCCGGCTCTACGGCTGGGAGGCTGACGCGCGGGGCCTGCTGGCGCTGGTGGATCTGGCGGACCTCGCCGAACGCCGGACCGAGCGTCTCTCTGGCGGGCAGAAGCGAAGGCTCCAGCTGGCCCTGACCCTTTGCAACGAGCCGGAGCTGGTGATCCTCGACGAGCCCACTACCGGCCTCGACCCACTGAGCCGACGCCAGACCTGGGCGATGATCCAGAACCTCCACCGCCAGGGTCGAACGGTGCTGCTGACCACCCACTACATCGAGGAGGCCGAGCAGCTGGCGGACTGGGTCTACATCATTGACGGCGGCAAGGTGGTGGCAGAGGGGGCCCCGACCACCTTGGTCGCTGAGCTGGGCGCCGCGGCGACGATCAGTATTGCGGCTGGCCAGGACGCCAAGCTCGAGGCGACTCCAGGGGTCCTGCGGTCGGAGTACTCCGACGGACGGTGGGAGCTCCAGGGCACGGAGGTGGGGGTGATCCTCGCCGCCCTGAATCAACAGCTCGGCGAAGGCGCCCTGCGCGATGTCTCAGTGAGGCCGCCCAGCCTGGAGGATGTCTTTCTGGCGCGCACTGGTCGCCACATCGAGGTGGAGGGTCTGGGATGAGCGAGGGACTCCGGCCGAACCCCAAGCCCCTCGCGACCTTCCGCAGCAATTCGCCATGGCTGCCCCTGATCGCGCTGACCAGGGCCAATCTGAGGCTGCTGGCCCGCAACCGCCAGGTGATGGTCTTCAACATCCTGGTTCCGCTGCTCCTGATCGTCATCTTCGGGGGACTTTTTCAGAGCAGCAAGACCAACGTCGACGTGGTGGCTCCGGCCGCCGACGCGGCGATCCTCAAGCAAGCCCTGCCCCACAGCTCCTTCACGGTGCGAGAGGTGTCCGCTGCCACCGCCCGGCGGCAGGTGCTCAACAACAACGCGGACTTCGCCCTGGTGATCACCGGCACGAGACCGCCACTCCAGGCAAAGATCGAGGAGAACGCGGGGAACATCACCGAGAACGCGGCCTTCGCGGCGGCGGCCGAGGGGGCCCTCTACGGCCTCAACCAGACGCTGCTGCGCACTGCCCCGGCGGTGATTCCCAGTGTGGCTCAGCTCCATCCCAAAGGAGGAGTGAGCGCCGGCTCACTGGCGAACGCCAATTACATCGACTTTCTGGCCCCGGGCATCCTCGCCTACGCGGTTCTTACCGCCGGACTCAGCGCCGGGATCCGGCTGGTCGGGGACCGCGAGCGCGGCACCCTGCGCCGGGTGCGGGCGACCCCCATCCCGGTGTGGGCCTTTCTGGCCAGCAGCGTCATCTCCCAACTGGTTCTGGTGGCGGTCCAGGTGGTGGTGCTATTGGGGGTTGGTCACGTCCTGTACGGAGTTGGTTTGGGGCCGTCACCGGCACTTGTCGTGCTGATGTTGCTGGTGGGAGCGCTCTGCTTCCTGGGCGGCGGATTTCTGATCGCTGGAATCGCCAATCGCGATCAGGCAGCCATCGTCTTGATGAACTTGATCACCCTGCCCCAGCTCTTCATCGCCGGGATCTTCTATCCGGTGTCCGGTGCCCCGGCGTGGCTCCGTGACCTGTCGGTGATCATGCCCCTCAAGTACTTCGCCGACGGGCTTCGCGGACTGATGGCCCAGGCGCAGAGTCTGGGCGCCGTCGTCCCGGATCTCTTGGTGCTGATCGGAATCGGGGTTGTGGTGTTGGTTTTGGCGTCCCGGATTTTCCGGTTCGACCCCGCATCGGCTGGCTCCTAGCCAGTCCTACCCGACGAGGAGGGACTCTGAAGGACGCCAGGTTCCCAAGAGGCCCGACCGCCGATCACTTGGGATCCGCGACGGTAGCCTCCCAGCTCGGCGACGTTGCCCCGTATTTCGCTCGAGGGCCGGGGACACCGGCACGAGGGGCCTTTCCTGGAATCAGCTTCACCCGGGGCGACCAGGCGTCCGGGCGGCCCAGCAATTGGTGGACTACCTCCGGCAACTGCCCGGAGCAGATGTCGGCGACGGTGACCTCGTCAAGTACGTCGCGGATGCCGACCCGTACCGCCACCCACACGTCGCGGAGCGGAGCGGTGTGGCCTGTGTAGGCCAGCTCGTCCGGACGGTAGTCCCCCACCCGGGCCAGCGGTCCCCCGTCGGCCACCCGGATGATGTCCCCGAGGGAGATGAGAGTGGGGTCCCGCCCCAGGATGAAGCCCCCGGCGGCGCCCCGGTGGCTGTTCACGATCCCATCCCGCTTGAGCTCCGCCAGGATGTTGTGGAGGAACTTGAGCGGGATGTCCTGAATGCTGGAGATGTGCTCTGCCGTGACCGGGCCGCAGCCACGCCCCGCGGCCAGCTCGATCACCGCCCGCACGGCGTAGTCCGCCTTAGCTGAGACCCTCACGGGGGAGAAGTGCCCGCACGGATTGGCGAGAGGTAAACGATCCCCCCGCATGGCGCGATATCGGTGCTTACGGTCACCGGCGACGGCGCAGTCGTGTCAGCTGTTCCCGGAAGATAGATGCGCATAGACGCCGCCGCGGGACAGGTCTGACTGCCGGTGGGTACGTCCTCGTACTGGAGAGCGAATGACGCAGTCCCTCCGACGGCAAGAGTCACCGTTTCGGGCAGGAGGCTGACCGACGTGACCCCGTCGTTACTTTCGATGGGAGTTGTGCCGAGTGCGTTCCCGCTGCCATCCAGCAGTTGGACGTACGGATATCCGTCGAGAGTGCAAGACGTAGAGCCAGTGTTCGTCAAGACGAATGCGTAGCTCTGGTGTCCGGCTGCGCCGTTGGACTGACCCTGCGACGCCGTGATCCTCGTCACCGGACAAGCGGCGAGCGTGACGGGAGTCGACGTGACTACTGGCGTTGCCGTTGCCGTTGGCGTCGGGGTTGGGTGGTGTTGGGCGGGGGGCACGGTGCTCCCACAGCCGACCACGATCAGGCTCGCCACCACGCCCACCGCCGCTCGGGTGGGGTAGCGCCCCGGGAGGCATCGCCAACTACGTCCATTCTTCAAACTCACACTTCCGTGATTGTGGGGCACATGTCACTGCTTGTCACAGAGCCACTTCGACGATGTCGACCGGGGATGAGCGCCAAGCTGGCTTCTGGATGGCTAGCTCCAATCTCGATGTGAGTGAAGGGATGGCTCCGGAGCACGGATTCGAACCGTGAACCTTGCGGTTAACAGCCGCCTGCTCTACCGTTGAGCTACTCCGGAATGACCCCGCGCAGTCTACCCGGCGCCGCTCTCCTGGCCCAGGGCGGCAGCCAGGGGAGGCTTACTCCAGGTAGTCCTTGAGCTTCATGCTCCGTGAGGGGTGGCGAAGCTTGCGCAGCGCCTTGGCCTCAATCTGGCGGATCCTTTCGCGGGTCACCCCGAAGCGCTTGCCCACCTCCTCCAGCGTCCGCTGGTGGCCGTCGATGAGGCCGAAGCGCAGCTGCAGCACCCGGCGCTCCCTGGGGGTCAGGGTGTCCAGGATGTCCTCGACCTCGGTCCGGAGCATGGTCAAAGAGGCCGCCTCCGAAGGAGCCACCGCCTCGCTGTCGGGGACGAAGTCGCCGAGGTGGGAGTCCTCCTCCTCGCCGATGGGCGTCTCCAGGGACACGGGATCCTGGGCCACTTTGACGATCTCTCGGACCCGGTCCGGGGTGATCCCCATCTCCTCGCCGATCTCGGGGTCGGCCGGCTCGCGCCCCAGCTCCTGGAGCAGACGGCGGGAGATCCGGACCAGCTTGTTGATGGTCTCGACCATGTGCACCGGGATGCGGATGGTCCGGGCCTGGTCGGCGATGGCCCTGGTGATCGCCTGGCGGATCCACCAGGTGGCGTAGGTGGAGAACTTGTAACCCTTGTGGTAGTCGAACTTCTCCACCGCCCGGATCAGCCCCATGTTGCCCTCCTGGATCAGGTCCAGGAACGACATGCCGCGACCGATGTACTTCTTGGCGATCGAGACCACCAGCCGTAGGTTGGCCTCGGTTAGGCGGTGCTTGGCGTCCTCGTCGCCCTGCTCGATCAGCTTGGCCAGGTACACCTCGTCCTCGGCCTTGAGCAGGGACACCCGGCCAATCTCCTTCAAGTACATCCGGACCGGGTCGTCCAGGGAGACCGCGTCGGCATCGGCCGCCAGCACGTCGTCGTCGGCCTCCTCGGCGTCGAAGTCCTTGTCGCCGTCCGAGACGACGATCCCCATCTCCCGGAAGATGACGAAGAGCCGCTCCATCTGGTCGGGGTCGGTGTCCAGCTCGGGGAACGGCTCCAGGATCTCGTTGGGGGCGAGGAAGCCCTGCTCCTTCCCCTTCAGGATCAGCTGCTCAGCCAGCCGCACCAGATCCTCGGTGCGTGGGGGAGCGGGAGCCGCCGCCGGTGCCTTCATCGCCTTGACCAACCTATGCCTCCATTCCGCCGCTTCTCCGCAGCGCCTCGATCTGCCGCCGTTTCCGATCAAGTTCCGCCATCAGTTGCGGGCCCTCGCCTTCGCGGTGGTGGCCCAACTCGCCGAGCTGCCGGGTGATGCCCGCCGCCTGATTCTCCAGGGTCTCGATCCGGATCCTTCTCACGTAGTCGCCCAGCGAGCGCGTGCGCCGGGCAGCCCCGGCATTCTCGTCGAGTTCGGGGAAGCCGCCTTTGGGGAGCTCATCCAACCGTACCCGGAGCTCCGGAGCGAGGTCGGCCGCACTGAGCCTTGCCGGCGCGACCTCGGCCATCGCCGCATAGAGTTCGCCGTACTGGGGGTCGAGGAAATCGTCCCGCCGGACCTGAAATTGATCTCGCACCTCTGTTACCAACTCCGGACTGTGACAGAGCATCCCCAGCAAATGGGCAGAGGCTCCCATTGCAATCTCCCCGCTCGGCGCTTGGCTCAAACCTGCTCCTCCTGACTTGGTCGGCTGCTTTGGGCCACCTCGTTCCACATCCCTCAGGATCCGAGCGGCGTCGACGCCCAGTCGGCGGCCGACTCGCTCTGCATATAGAGCGCGAATACTGGCCTCAGGGATACGCTCCAAAACTTTTATGGCCCGCCGGAGAGCTTCCTGGCTCTCGCCACCAGATCGAGGGGAAGCCTCACCGAGTGCCCCATCGACCAGGGCTTCCCAGGCCGGCGGCGCCTGGTCCACCAGCTTGCGAAGCGCGCCTGGGTCGCTGCGGGCCAAGTCGTCAGGGTCTTGGCCTTGGGGAAGGGAGAGAAGCCGGCAGTTCATCCCCGCCTGGGCGACCAGGCCCACCGCCTTGCCGGCGGCCGTCTGGCCGGCTGAGTCGCCGTCGAAGCACAGGATCACCTCGTCTGAGAAACGCCGGAGCAGGCGCACCTGGGCGTCGGTGAGGGCGGTGCCGGAGGTTGAGACGGCGTTCGCGATCCCGACCCGGTGCGCGCCGATCACGTCGAAATACCCCTCCATGAGCACCGCTCGGTGCTCCTTGTGGATCGCTTCGCGGGCCAGATCCAGGCCGAACAGGACGTTCGACTTGTCGAAGAGGGAGGCGCCACCCCTGGTGTTGAGGTACTTGGGAACTCCCTCACCGATCGCGCGGCCCCCGAAACCCACCGAGCGGCCCTGCTCGTCCCGGATGGGCACGACCAGTCGCTGGCGGAAGAAGTCGGTGAGCCGGCCGCGGTCGTTCCGGGCCAGCCCGGAGGCCGCGACATCAGCGGGTTCGGCCTTCCGCTGGCGCAGAAAGCGGACCAGATTGTCCTGGGTGGTGCCGAGCGGGGCATACCCGAGCTTGAATCGCTCGCGGTCTTGCTCGGTGACTCCTCGGGTGTCAAGAAAGCTCCGTCCTTGCTGCCCGGCCGGGCTCTTGAGCAGCACGTGGTGGTAGTAATCAACCGCCAACTGGTTCAGCTGGAGCAGTGCCTCGCGCCGCCGCCGACGGCGGAGCTCCGCCGCGCTCTGGGGCCGGTCCTGGGTGAGGTCCACCCCAGCCCGCTTGGCGAGCTCCTCCAGTGCCCCCCGGAAGTCGGTGTGGTCGATCAGCTCGACGAAGTCAAAGATGTCCCCGCCTTCGTGACACCCCTGGCAGTTCCAGAGCTGCTTCTCCGGGCTGACGTAGAACGAAGGGGTGTGCTCGGTGTGGAACGGGCAGAGTCCCTTCCACTCGCGCCCGGCCCGGGTCAACCTGACGTGGCCGCCGATCACGTCGACGATGTCTAGCCGGGACTTGATCTCCTCGGACGCACGTTCGCTACTCACTGTGCCTGATCGCTTATTCGACCGATGCCTGGGGCTGAACTTCTCCGAGGGAAGAGTCGTCGATGCGAGTTAGCGCCGGAATAGTCCTCGGCTCTTCGGCTGCGCTGGTCCCTGCTCGCGGAGCCGATTGCGGAGAGCCAGTACCTCCTGCTCACGCTCGGCCAGCTGCGCCGCCGTGGACTTCCTGGTGTTCTCCAGCTCCTGCCGCAGGTCCCGGACCTGGCGTAGCCGCCGCTCCAGTTCCGCCTCGAAACGAAGCCGTTGCTCCGCCTGGATCCGCTGCTCCAAGGCGCGCTCCCAGCGTTCGAAGAGTCCGGCCACCAGCTCGCGGGCGTCGATGGAGTTGATCGCCAGGGCGCTGTCCGGACCCTGGGCGGCCGCCAGGGCCGAAGGCCGAGGGACCTCGACCAGCTCGGGAACGCCCATCACTTCGCTGGGGAGGGGTGACTCCAGATCCAGTCCCACCTCGACGGCGACGATCTCATCGTCGTCATCGTCGTCACTGCCAAAAGGCGCTTCCTCCTCGTCCTCGTCGGCCGACTCCGAGGTCTCGGTGGGCGAGGTAAAGGGACCGGTGGCCGCGGGCAGCGGTGGGGCGGGGAAGTCGGCCTGGGCCTCCTCCAAGGGAAAGTAGGCGTCCGTGGGGGGAGGGCTGAACGGCGTGAGGTCAGGCGTCGTGTCGTCGACGGCTGTCGCATCGAGCGGTTCATCCTCCCAGGTACCTGGGTCGGGTCGCCAGACCGGCTCTGCCGGGGACTCCTCGGCCGGCTCCGCCACAGCCGCCGGCACGTCGTCGCCCTCGGCCTCCACCTCAGCCTCCCACGGAGTGGGGGTGGCGGGCGCCGACGGAGCGGGAGCTTCGCCTTCGGCTGGAGTCCAGACGTCCGAAGGGTACTGACTCTCGCGCACGCTCCAACTTGAGGGTGCCACCTCGTCGTCGGTTTCGGCTCCGGCTTCGCTGGGGACGAAGCCCTCAGGAGTGGGGAAGGGAGTTGGTACCCGGCCGGGGTCGTCCACGCCGATCTCGGATGCGCTGATGCGCATCTCCAGCTTGCCTCCAATCTCGACCCAGTGCACCGGTATGTCGCCGGACTCGATCCGGCGCTGGATCATCTCCAGGGGTAGCGCCAGCTGCGCCGCCACCTCATCAACTGTCAGATAGTCATCAGGCATCTAGGTTCTCTCCCTTGGTGCGATGAAGCGCGCCTGGGCGATGTGAACTCCCCAGCGCCGCCTCCCCGGGGGCTCCGGGAACTGCGGTGTTGGTCACCTCAACCAGGGCTCGTTGCCAGAACAGGGGCGATGCCGAGGCGAGTCCGAAGAGGGCACTGAGCAAGACCACCGCGTCCACGCTGTCCCGCCCTTGCTTGGTCCAGTAATCGTCCTCCAGGTGCAGCCAGAGGGCAAATTCGTCGTACGTGAGCGCGACCCCGGCGCCGTACACCGGGGCCAGCCGTCGCCGCCAGCGGAGGTCGGTCTGAAGCAGGGCGGCGTAGCCGCAGCCGGTGAGGGCCAGAATGCCCCACACCATGTGGTGGATGTGGAGCGGCTGCCCATCCTTCTTGTTCCCACCACCTCCGAGCACGATGTTGCCCAGCGGTAGCCACTGGTGGCGGATCCCATGAGTGATGATCCGAACGGAGGAAAAAGTGGCCAGAAAGGCGGTCAACACCCTCATGTTGATGTCCTCATCTGGGCGCTCCGCCGCGGTCTCCCGATACTTCCGGACGAGCCGGCCCGGCAGCGAAAGCAGACTATGGGCGTGCTTGGCAGAACTGGCCTCCCCTTGGCTCATCGTGGCATCGTACCTGTGTTTGGCTTGCAATGGCACCGGAAACGGGCAGGTGAGGGTCGCGGGGAAGTCGGTCCGAGTTCGACCGCCCCAGAGAGCCGACCTGTGAGCCGCAGCTTCCGCGCCGGGGTCCGGGTTGGGTACGGCGAGCTCCGTGGGCTGCGGGGTGATACAGCCTGAGCCCAAGCCGCGGCGGGGCGGCGAGGCCTCATCAGCGAGCCCAATCGAGCTCACATGTCGCCAAGTCCCGCACGTCAGGTCCATGGCCGCCGGCGACGAGCCGGTGGGCAGGTCCGGTCAGACGGGGAGCTCGTCCAGGCGGGCCTTCAAGTGCGGCAGGCTGGAGACCAGACGGTCGTGCCACCGCACCGCGTCGGCCGCCAGCAGGCTCTGAGCATCCCGTCCGGCCAGCTCCATCACCAGGGTAATCCGCGTCAGAGCCGGCCCGAGCGGCTCGAGCCGGTAGCTGGCCTGGGGATGGCCCGTCAGGCTGATGGCCTCCACCACTAGCAAGACCGGTCGCCGGTGGTGGATGACCCGGTACTGGAATTCGCTGCCGCCCAGGACGGTGTCATGCAGGGACTGGCGATACACGGCGCCAACGCCACCGCCATACCGCAACAGTTCCGAGGTGGACACTTCGGATTGCCAGGCCGAGTCGTGCGTGCCATCCGCCAAGTAATCAAATGTAGTGTCGACCGGCTGCGTTACTCGAATCGTGCCCGCACCATCGGGTGCGCGCTTTTCGGGGCTGAATCGTCCGGTTGGCTTACCTGGGCTACCTTCCATCGGTGACCAAATCCTAGGACTCCGGTGCTGTCGCTGTGCCCGCCGCTCAACGCAGAACTTGCAATATTGACGATCTATTGATGCATCCTGAGACCGCATTGACGCCGCGTTGACGATGGCCCAAGTAGCCTCAGAATATGCTCGACGTCCTAGCGATAGTGCTCGTTATCCTGGCCTTCGTTGTGTTCTATTTGTTCGTCGAAGCCTTGGACAAGATCGGATGAGCGTTGAAGACATCCTCTTGCTCATCCTGGCGACGGTCACCTTCGTCTACTTGGTCTTCGCCCTCGTTCGGCCGGAGCGGTTCTGATGGGATTCTGGCTGACCTTGTTGGTCTTGATCATCGCTCTGGCCCTGATCTGGCGCTTCCTCGGTTCGTATATGGCCGATGTCTACACGGGTAAGAGTCAGTGGTTGAAATGGCTAGAGAATCCCACCTATCGCCTGCTCGCGGTTGATCCCGGCGCCGAGCAGACCTGGAAGCGCTATGCGGCGGCAACGGTGGTCTTCTCGGCGGTCGGGGTGCTCCTTGTCTACGCCATCGAGCGACTGCAGGGATTCCTTCCACTCAACCCGCAGCACCTCGTGGGAGTGGCGCCTTGGTTGGCATTGAACACCGCCGTTTCATTCGTAACCAACACCAACTGGCAGAACTATCTGGGGGAGTCGACGATGTCGTACTTCACTCAGATGGCCGGTCTTGCCGTGCAGCAATTCGTCAGCGCCGCAGTCGGGATTCAAATCGCAATCGTAATAGTTCGCGGCTTTATCCGTCGGGATTCGCCGACCATCGGCAATTTCTGGGTGGACCTGATCCGGGGCACATACTACATTCTGCTACCAATCAGCTTAGTCGTCACCCTGGTCTTCGTGGCCCAGGGGGCCGTCCAAACCCTTGGGGGGCCGGCCCACATTCACGACCTTCTGAACGGGGTATCCCAGACAATCGCGTTGGGGCCCGTGGCCTCCATGTCAGTGATCAAGCAACTGGGCACTAACGGCGGCGGATTCTTCAACGCCAACGGCGCCGATCCCTTCGAAAATCCCACCGCGCTCATCAACCTGCTGGAGATCTTGCTCATCCTGATCATCCCAGTGTCCCTGACATACACGTTCGGCAAGATGGTGGGGAATCTCCGCCAAGGGGTGGCACTCCTGGCGACCATGATCGTCCTCTTCGGCACCATTTTCGGGGTGAGTTTGATTGCCGAGACCGGGACCAGCCCGGCACTTTCCGCTGCGGGATTGACGCAGCAACAGCAATCTGGCGGGAACATCGCAGGCAAAGAGACACGTTTCGGCCCGGCAGTGTCGGACCTCTTCGACATCGCCTCAACGGAAACCTCCACGGGGTCGGTCGACGGTTCCAATGACTCCTACACCGCGATCGGGGGGGCCGGTTTGTTGGCCGGCATGATGATGGGTGAGATTTCGCCCGGCGGCGATGGCAGTGGCCTGTACACATTGCTCCTGTTCGCGGTCGTCGCCGTTTTCATCGGAGGGCTGATGGTGGGGCGAACGCCCGAGTATCTGGGCAAGAAGATCCAGGCGCGAGAGGTCAAGCTGGCTTCGATCGGGGTACTAATGATGCCGATCACGGTGCTGGCGCTCACCGCTCTCGCGGTCGCGATACCGGCCGGCCTGAGCTCCGTGTTCAATCACGGGCCGCACGGATTCACGGAGATCCTGTACGCCTTCACGTCGCAAGCAAATAACAATGGGTCAGCGTTCGCGGGCCTCGACGGAAACACCACCTTTTACAACCTCGCGGGAGCACTCGCTATGCTTCTGGGGCGCTTCGGCATCATCATCCCGGTCATCGCGGTCGCCGGCTCGCTAGCAGCTAAAAGTCACGTTCCCGACACGGTGGGAACGATGCAGACCGACAAACCCATCTTTGTCGGTCTGCTGCTCGGGACCGTTGTGCTGGTCGGAGGTCTGACCTTCTTGCCGGCGATCTCGCTCGGCCCCATTGCGGAAGCCTTGCTCCATCACGGAGTGCTGTTCTAATGAGCGCCAATCTGACTGCCGTGCCGGGGGACGGTTCCTTCGCCCCAGAGACCCTGGCGAACCCGGGCGTACCGGAAGGCGCGCCCATGGCCCCATCAGGCGGAGGGCGCGGTCGCCGTCAGCTGCCCTGGATGACGCGGGACATTCTGGGTCGGGCGATTCTCGATTCCTTTGTGAAACTTGACCCTCGAGTACAGATCAAGAACCCGGTCATGTTCGTGGTCCTGCTGGGGACGGTGGTCACCCTGATCGCCTCGATAGCCCATCCGTCGGTGTTCGACTGGGCGGTGACAGTGACTCTCTTTGTCACCGTGTTGTTCGCCAACTTCGCTGAAGCTACGGCCGAGGGACGAGGTCGCGCGCAGTCGGACGCGCTTCGCCGCATGCGCTCCGAAACCATGGCTCGGCGTCTGAGGGAGGATGGCTCCGAGGAGAGCGTGGCGGCGGCAGCGCTGGTCCGGGGCGACCGGGTGGTCTGTGAAGCCAATGACATCGTCCCATCGGACGGGGATGTGGTTGAGGGGGTGGCCTCAATCGACGAATCAGCCATCACCGGCGAGTCGGCACCCGTAATCCGCGAGAGCGGGGGAGACCGATCAGCGGTGACCGGTGGTACCCGGGTGCTCTCAGACCGAATCGTCGTGCGGATCACAGCCGAGCCGGGCCACACTTTCCTCGATCGGATGATCGCGCTGGTTGAAGGCGCCGACCGCCAAAAGACTCCCAATGAGCTCGCGCTCACCATCCTGCTGGCGGCGCTGACTATCATCTTTGTCCCGGTTTGCGTGGCCCTCGCTCCCTTCGCCGGCTATGCCCATGGGCAGGTTTCGGTCGTCATTCTGATCGCGCTGCTGGTGTGTCTGATCCCCACCACCATCGGCGCCCTGCTGTCCGCGATCGGGATTGCCGGGATGGATCGACTGGTCCAGCGCAACGTGCTGGCCATGAGCGGTCGGGCCGTGGAGGCCGCGGGCGATGTCAGCACTCTGCTGCTGGATAAGACGGGCACTATCACACTGGGCAATCGGATGGCGGAAACGTTCATCGGCATCGGCGTGGTCTCCGAGCGTGACCTGGCAGATGCGGCCCAGCTGGCGTCTCTTGCCGACGACACTCCCGAGGGCCGGTCCATCGTCGTCCTAGCCAAGGAGCGGTTTGGCTTCCGTGGGCGGGAGCTGAGCGCGACCCATCAGATCATTCCCTTTAGCGCGGTGACGCGCATGTCGGGCCTCGACATTGATGGTCGGAAGATTCGCAAAGGAGCTGGCGAGGCGGTACGGAACTGGGCCAAGGAGCAGGGTGGAACCATTCCCGACGAACTGGGCCCCATCGTAGAAAGGCTGTCGCGGGCGGGCTCCACTCCACTGGTGGTGGCGGATGGTCCGCGAATCCTGGGGGTCGTGGAGCTGCGTGACGTCGTCAAGTCGGGCATCCGCGTGCGCTTCGACGAACTGCGCAAGATGGGCATCCGTACCGTCATGGTCACCGGCGATAACCCGCTTACCGCCGCCACCATCGCGGCCGAAGCAGGGGTGGACGACTTCCTGGCCGAGGCCACCCCGGAAGCCAAACTGGCGCTGATTCGCCAAGAGCAGGAAGGCGGCCGGCTGGTCGCCATGGCCGGAGACGGAACCAACGATGCCCCGGCGCTGGCGCAGGCGGACGTCGGGGTCGCCATGAACACTGGGACCATGGCTGCCAAGGAGGCAGGCAACATGGTCGACCTCGACTCCAATCCGACGAAGCTCATCGAAGTGGTGGCCATCGGCAAGCAGCTGCTGATCACACGGGGTGCGCTCACCACGTTTTCGATCGCAAACGACGTTGCCAAGTATTTCGCCATCATTCCAGCACTCTTCGTAGCGACCTATCCCCAGCTGAAGGCGCTCAACATCCTCCAGCTTCACAGCCCTCATACGGCCGTCCTCTCAGCCGTGATCTTCAACGCCCTGGTGATCGTGGCTCTGATTCCGCTGGCGCTGCGGGGCGTGCGTTATCGGCCGTCGAGCGCGTCGGCGCTGCTCCGACGCAATCTGCTGATCTATGGGGTCGGCGGACTGATCGCTCCCTTCATCTTCATCAAGCTGATTGACCTGGCCCTGACTGCGATGAGGATTGCGTGATGTTGCTGAACCTGCGCCGCTCACTCGTCGCCATGGCGATTCTCACTGTGATCTGCGGCATCATGTACCCACTGGTCGAGACGGGACTCTCTCAGTGGTGGTTCCCATCCCAGGCGAACGGGTCGATAACGAGCCATGGCTCGACTTTGATCGGCCAGCCGTGGAAGGGTGCCGGTTGGTTCCACGGACGACCCGACGCCGACGATCCAATGGCCACCGGGCCTACCAATTACGGGCCGAACTCGACGGCGCTGGCCGCCGCGGTCCGGGCAGCCATCAAAGCGGAGGCGAAGCTCGGGGTCGACAATCCTCCGGCGGATCTGGTCACCACGTCGGGGAGCGGCGTCGACCCTGACATCTCTCCGGCGGCGGCGCTGGTGCAAGTGAATGCGGTCGCCAAGGCTCGCGGCCTCTCTGCGGCGGCGGTGCACCGGCTGGTGATCGAACAGGAGAGTGGTCCGGAGCTGGGCTTCCTGGGAGATCCGATTGTCAATGTGCTCGAGCTCAACGAGGCGTTGGCGAAGCTGGTCGCCCAGAGCGGCTCCGGCGGCTGATTCCGGTCGGGTCAGGCAGCCGGCGGTCGCAACTCGTAACCGATCCCGGGATGGGTGACCAAGAACTGTCCATGGTCGAGACCGAGTTTGCGCCGAAGCCGATTGGCATAGACGCGGAGGTAGTGGGCATCAGCGCCATACCGCCCACCCCAGACATGGGCCAGCAGCAATTCCCAGGTCACTACCCGACCGGCATTGCGCGCTAAATACGCCAGCATCTCGTACTCGGTAGCGGTCAGTGCAACGCGCCGTCCATCCATCGACGCGGTATGGGCTGCCAGATCCATGATGAGCGGTCCCACGATCAGCTCGGGGCCACCGGACTGCTCGTGCCGGTGTCGAAGAGCGACCCGTATCCGCGCCTCCAACTCCGCCATGCCGAAGGGCTTGGTGACGAAATCGTCGGCGCCGGCGTCGAGCGCGGCGACCTTGCGGTCTTCTTCGCCGTGTGCGGAGAGGATAAGTACCGGAACCTCAGTCCAGCTTCGCAGCTGGCGGCAAACTTGGATTCCGTCCATGTCCGGAAGCTGCAGATCGAGCACCACCACCTCGGGGCGGTGGCGGACCGCCTCTGCCAGGCCCTCGGCTCCGGTGCGAGCGGTGTGGACGTCGTATCCCCGGGCCCGCAACCCAATACCCAGGGCCCGCAGGATCGCGGGCTCGTCATCGATCAGTAGGAGGCTCGCCATCTGAGCTCGACCTACGCCGCTGGCAGCAGGACGTCCAACTGCAGACCTCCGCGGGGACCGGAGCGGGCGCTGATCCTACCTCCGTTGGCTTCGATGAACGCTTTGCAGATCACCAGTCCAACCCCACTCGGGGATCCCGCGGAGTCGACGCTGTCGGGGATCGGGGTGAAGATGGTGGCCAGCCGCTCCGCGCTGAGACCCGGACCCCCATCCTCCACCTCGAGCTCGACCCAGCCCTCGCGACGCCGAGCCCGGACCGCGACGGGGGTGTGGTCGGGGGTGTGGCGCGCGGCATTCTCCAGCAGATTGACTAGCACCCGAACCACCAGTGCTCGGTCCACCCTGACCTGCAGCGACGCGGCGACGTCGACCGCCACCGGTCGTGCCTCGAGCGGTCCCTGCATCGCCTCCAGGGCCTCGTCGACCAGCTCTATCAGCGGTGCTGGCGCCGCCATCAGGCGTCGTATACCGGCTTCGATCCGGAACATGTCGAGCAGATTCTTCACCAGCCGGGTAAGACGGTCGGTCTCATCTTCGGCGGTGACCAGGAGTTCTTGGCGGTCCCCTTCCGAAAGAGGCACCGTGGAGTCGGCTAGGTCCGAGAGCGACGCCTTGATCGAGGCCAAAGGAGTGCGCAGGTCATGAGCCACCGAGCCGAGCAGCGCCCGTCGCCAGTTGTCGACCTCGCGAAGGACGCGGCTCTGCAGCGCCTGCTCGCGAAGCTGGGCCCGTTCCACCGCCAGCGCGGCGTGGTTGGCGTAAGTGCTCAGCAGTTGCTGGTCGGTCGGGGAAAGCGAGGGTCCGGTCAGCAGCAGCACGCCGATCGCGCGCTCGGCGGTGGCCAGAGGTAGCGTTCGAATCCCGCTCAGGCCGTGTCGCGCAAGCGCGGTCGACGAGACCCCGGTCAGCACCCCACCCCGGAGCGCCTCCTCGGGAATCGGATCACCAGCGTGGGCGGCGATCTCCAGCTGCTCCGCCACCGGAAGCAGCAGTGCAACCGAGCTGAGTCGGAACTCGCGCTGCACGGTGCGGACCACCGTTCCCAGCAGCTCTTCCAGCGGTTTGTCCCCGATGAGCAGGTCGGACACCTCGAGCAGATGGCGGGCGTCCTCCGCCCGCCGCCGCGCCTGAACGCGAGCCTGCTGGAGGGCGAACACCACCCGGGCGACGATCAGCATCACCACCACGTAGACCCCGAGCGTGACCCAGTCCCGGTAATTGGAGACCGCAAGGGTGGAGTACGGGCGGATGAAGAGGAAGTCGTAGCAGAAGAATCCGGCGGCGGTCGCCACCACTCCGGCGAACCAGCCTCCGATGGCGACCCCGGCGACGACCGGAATGATCAGCACCATCGCGCTGGTGCTGGTCCCCAGGTGGGTGCGCGCGGGCAGCATCAGGATTGACAAAACCGCGGTCAGGGCTAGCGCCGCGGCCACCCCGGTGGCCGGGCGCCGGCCGCGCGCCCGAATAAACGTCATCCGTCGCCCGGAGCAACGACCTCGGCAGAGGCTTTGACGCGGGCGCGCGGCAGGGAGATGACATGCACGTCCAAGTTGGCCTTGCCAGCCTGCTGCAGTAGCTCTTTGAGGACTCTCCCTCGGCCCAGGCCCCACTTGCGACCGGGGTCGGAGCCCACCGTCACCTGGGTGATGTTGTGGCTCCGGGCGAAGGAGACCAGCGTTGACGCCACGTCGTCACCGCGCAGCATCGACCATTCCCCACCCAACGAGACGGTGAGGGTTTTCAGGGCTTCGAGGGCGCCCTGGTCGACTGCCCGGCTGGAGTCGGCGGCGATCACGTGCACCACGTGCAGGTCCCCTTTGGTGCGGGCGCTGATCCGCGCCGCCCGCCGGAGCAAGTGATCGGTGCCGGGAGCAGCGCCGACTCCGACCAAAATGTGCTCTCCGGTTTCGATCGCGCCCTTGGTGGCGTCCTCGACCTCCCGGAGCAGCACCTCTTCGGTCTCGTCGGCTACGAAGCGCAGCGCGAGTTCCCGCAGGATGGTGAGGTTGCGGGTGGTGAAGAAGTGGGTCAGCGCCGCCGGGACCCGGTCGGCCGGATATACGTTGCCGTGAGCCATCCGGCGCCGCAGCTGCTCCGGGGAGGAGTCGACCAGCTCGGTCTGGTCAGCCCGCCGGACCACCCAGTCGGGCACCCGCTCCCGCACCTTCGTGCCGGTCATGCTCTCGATGCTCTCGGCGAGGCTCTCCAGGTGTTGGATGTTGACCGTGCTGATCACGTTGATCCCGTTCTCCAGCAGTTCCAGCACGTCCTCCCAGCGTTTCGCGTGTCGCCCGCTCCCTGGCACATTTGTGTGGGCCAGCTCATCGACCAGGGCCAGCTGCGGCTGCCTGGCCAGGACCGCGTCGAGATCCATCTCCTCGAACACCGCGCCTCGATGCTCGATCCGCTTCCGGGGCACAACTTCTAGGTCCCGCAGGAAATCCTGGGTATGGGGCCGACCATGCGTCTCCACGAATCCCACCACGACGTCTCGTCCCCGCTCCCGCCGGCGCCAGCCCTCGTCCAGCATGGCGCAGGTCTTGCCCACCCCGGCAGCGGCCCCCAGGTAGATGCGAAAGCGCCCGGGCGGTGCAACTATGGTTTCGTCGGCGTCTCGGTTCGGGACGCGACGCGAGTCGGTCGCCTCCTCACTGGGCACGGCCAAAGCCTAATCCCACACGGGAGGTGGGCTCGCTGCCGCGAGCAGCTGGCTCACGCAACAGGGTGTCGAGAACGCCCCGGCGCGGGAAGGGAGGTGTCTGGTTGCAGGACATAGTGGCCGGAGTTGGGAGGGGATGTCGCAGGAGATCGTGGCCACCATCACCTGAGACGTCACAGCGCGGGAAGGGAGGGATTCGAACCCTCGGACGAGGTTAACCCCCGTCACCCGCTTAGCAGGCGGGCGCTTTCGACCACTCAGCCACCTCCCCGGAAAGGTCAGCGACCGAGTATAGGCGTCGCTATTCGGCAGACCCGAGCCCTAGCTCAGCCGCGATCGGGGTGAGGCCGGCCACCACCAGTTCGATGAGTGCCTCGACCGCGATCCCCAACTCCTCGCTGCCGAGCGCGATGTCCTCGCGGAGAACGCTGCGGGCGAAGGCCTTGTCCTTCAGCTTCTTGCGTACCGACGAGGTCTTGACGGCGCTCACCGCTCGCCCCGGTTGGACCATCGCTACCGCCATGACGAAACCGGTCAGCTCATCGAGGGCGAAGAGCCAGAGCGCCATCTCGGTCTCCCGCGGCACCCCGCTGAAGGTGGCGTGGCCCTGGATGGCCAAGACCACCTCTGGCGGATAGCCACGCGACTCCAGCACAGGTCGACCCCAGAAGGGGTGCTCCTTCGGGTGGGCCTCGTAGTCGAAGTCGTGGAGCAGGCCGGTGATCGCCCACTCCTCCTCGTCACCCCCGACGCGGCGGGCCGCTTGGCGCATGACCGCCTCCAGGGCCAGCCCGTGCCGGCGCAGGCTCTCCGTCTGGGTTGTCTCGTAGAGGAGGTCTAGGGCTTCGGCACGCGTGGGCATCGCCGCCATCGTCCCATCCCCCTGGCTGGCCGCACAACCCGACCCCGGGCTGCTACGGTCGCGGGAGTCACCGTGAGCACCCTTCCGTCTCCCGATCAGGACCGACTCTGGCGCCAGCTGATGGAGCTGGCTGAATTTCGGGAGCAGGACCAGCCGGGCCACACCCGGCGCGTCTTCTCAGAACCCTACCAACAGTCTCGCGCCTGGGTCGAAGAGCAGATGGAGAAGGTCGGGCTGGTGGTCCACCCCGACCCGGTGGGGAATCTAATCGGGGAGCTGGCGGGTGCGGACCCGGGCCTTCCCGCAATCGTGCTCGGTTCGCACACCGACACCGTAGCCGGGGGCGGGCGCTTCGACGGCATGGTGGGGGTGGTCGGCGCGATCGAGGTGGCCAGGCTTCTCCGGGTGGGAGGGGTGCCGCTCCGCCACCCCTTGTGGATCGTCGACTTCGTCGGCGAGGAGCCCAACCGCTTCGGACTCAGCTGTCTTGGCAGCCGGGCGGTCACCGGTCTTCTGAGCCCAGCCGACCTCGGGCTGCTGGACCAGGCAGGGCAGACCCTCGGAGCGGCGCTCTCCGCAACCGGTGCTCGTCCGGGAGACCTGGCTGCGGGCGTCTGGCCGGCGGGGAATCTCTATGCCTATCTCGAGCTCCACATCGAGCAAGGGGCGACGTTGGAGCGGGCGGGAGTGGGGCTCGGGGTGGTCACCGCCATCGCTGGGATTCACCGGGCGGTGGTGACGATCAGGGGTCGGGCGGACCACTCCGGGACCACCACCATGGCCGCGCGTCGCGACGCACTGGCAGCGGGAGCCGAGGTGGTCCTGCTGGTAGAGCGGCTCGGCCAGACCGCTGCGGAGGACGGATCGGGGGTCGCCACCGTGGGCCGGTTGGAGGTCACGCCGGGCGCAGCCAACGTGGTTCCCGGTCAGGTAGCGGCCTGGGTGGAGTTCCGGGGCGCCGTGGAGAGCTGGCTGCGAGACCGCCATCTCCAGCTGGAAGTGGGGGTCAGGGAGCTGGCAAGAAGGCGCGACGTCGGGGGTAGCGTCGAGTGGCTCTCGTCCGGCCCGCCCGTCAGCTGTGCCGAGGAGGTGCGCCAGCTGATCCGCACCGCCGGTGAAGAGCTCGGGCAGTCGCTCCTCGATCTGCCCTCGGGAGCCAGCCACGATGCCGTGCACCTGGCCCATCTCTGCCCGATGGGGATGATCTTCGTACCCTCCAGGGATGGCCGAAGTCACTGCCCCGAAGAGTGGACCGAACCCGCCGAGGTGGCCCTGGGGGTGACCGCCCTGCTAGCCGCGGTCCTCCGGCTGGACAGTCGCGAGTCCCTCTGATTCAGCTCCGCGCTGCACCCCGGCCCTGAGCAGCTGGCGGCTGCCGTCCTGGAGCATCCACCGCAGCGCCTCCGCAGTAGCCGCCCCAGCCATCGCGAAGCTCTTCGTGAGCTGTTCGGCGCTGCCCTGAGCCTCCTCCCAGCCGATCGCAAACACGACTCCCTCCTGAGTCGACTGGGTCCCGGGGATCCGAAAACGCACCCACGGGTCGTCTCGCCACCGCTCGGCTTTTCTGGTGTAGGTAGGGGTGAGCAGGTAGATGTATCCGGGAGGGATCACGGCGAACCACATCCGCACTGACCCCTGCCCGGAAGGGTCCCGCGAGCTGACCAGGATCTCCTCTTGCCCTCCGAGCAACTCCAGGAATGAGCTCGGGAGAGGGTCCAGCTCTGCTGGGGCCTCGCCCTCAGCAGGCACGGCAGGCGAAGACTTCGCTCTGATAGGGGAGGGCGATCAGCTGGTTTGGTTGGTTCTGGTACTCGGCGGCCAGCTCCAGCACCTGTTCGCGGAGACGCTCCTGAAGTGTCGGATCCGAGGCGGCCACGAAGCTGAGGGAGAGGACCCGGTCCACCATCTGCTCCCGGGTGGCCAGGTGCTGGTGCGAAAAGGCCCGGGACTCCAGCGGCCCGAAGGCGCGGCTGGCCCGTAGTTCCCGGCGCCACTCTCCCGTCGCCTGGTCTGGGGACCCTCGCCGGAGCGGGTCGATCAGTTCCGAGACCGCCCGCCAAAGCTGGGAGTGGGGGTCGCGGCGATTCCAGACCAGACCCAGTCGCCCACCGGGGCGGAGGATTCGGTGAATCTCGTGCAGCGACGGCTGATCCGCGAACCAGTGGAAGGACTGGCCGGCGGTGGCGGCGTCCACCGATCCCGAGGCGAGCGAGGTGCTGGCCACGGTCTCCGCCAGCACTTCGACCCCGGCGACCGCTCGCTCCAGCTCGTCGGCCATCTCCTTGACCGGTTCGAGAGCGATCACCCGGGCCCCGTAGGGGACCAGCTGGCGCGTCAGTTTGCCGGTCCCAGCGCCCAGGTCGACCACCAGCTTGCCCGGGCCCAGGCCCAGCCTGGCGGCCAGCCAGCCGACGGCCGCCGCAGGGTAGTCTGGCCGACCCCGCTCGTAGGCGGCGGCTCCGCGCGAGAAGCCCGTACTAGCCTCGGGATGCATCGACATCGCCGCGATCGTACTGCCAACTCCATCGGTCTTCGAGCCCGCTGGGGCGGGTGGCGACCCCGAGCGGATTCGAACCGCCGATCTCCACCTTGACAGGGTGGCGTGTTAGGCCAGCTACACCACGGGGCCCCGGAGCGGGCCGGCGGCCGTCCGCCGGTCTGCCTCGCCCTCGTAAGGGCTGGCCGATTATACGTCCGGGTTCCGCACGATCTGGCTTGAGCATCGAGATGGGGCGATCTCGATGCTCGCTAAGATGGCCAGGCCTTTCCAGACGGGTCTCGATGAGTGGAGGATCGCCCGGTTGAAGATCGCGGTCTTGGTGAAACAGATTCCCGATCCCTCTGGGGTCGCCAAGCTGGATCCCCAGTCGCACCTGCTGGTGCGGGACCAGGGAGAGGTGGTCCTGGATCCCGGAGACTCCTACGGGATCGAGGCAGCCCTCCAGGTAGCGGCGGTCAACGAGGGTGAGGTGGTGGTCATCTCGATGGGTCCGGAGAAAGCTGTCGAGGTTATTCGCAAGGCGATGGCGATGGGCGCTGCGGAGGGTGTCCTGGTAAGTGACGAGCGGCTGCGCGGCTCCGACGCCCTCACCACCGCCCGCGTCCTGGCGGCGGCGGCGAAGCGGGTTCAGGCGGACCTCCTGATCGCCTGCACCGAGTCGACCGACGGTTACACCGGCACCGTGCCCGCGGCCATCGCGGAGCTGCTGGGCTGGCCGTCACTCACGTTCGCCAAACAGTTGGATGTGACCCAGCGGAAGGTGCGCATCTACCGCCAAACCCCCGACGGCCACGATGTGGTGGAGGCCGATCTGCCGGCTGTCGTGACCGTGACCGGGGGGATAAATGAGCCGCGCTACCCAACCCTGAAGGGGATCGTCGCCTCCAGGAGCAAGCCCTTGGAACAGCCTTCGTTGGAGGAGCTTGGGATCGATCCCGCCACTGTCGGCGAGGCGGGGACTGGCCAGCGGATCGTCAGCGTGGAGCCCGCTCCCGAGCGCCAGGGGGGAGAGGTCGTCGAGGATGAGGGGGAAGCGGCCCAGCGGATCGCCGACTACCTCGCCCAGCTGCAGGTGATCTGAACATGGCCAGAAAGATCCTGGTGTACGCGGAGCTGGCCGGTTCCGAGCCGGCGCCGGTCTCGCTGGAGGTCCTCACCAAGGCCCGTCAGCTGGGAGACGTCGAGGTGGTGGTGCTGAACCCGGGGGCGGCCGGAGCGGCGGCGGTGCTCGGGGAATTTGGTGCGCAGACGCTCTACGCGGGCGCTGACGAGGCGTATCGGCAGTTCGTGGCCCAGCCGGCCGTGACCACGCTGGCAACCCTGGTCGAAGAACACCACCCCGACCTGGTCTTGTTCGGAGCGACCTACGACGCTCGGGACGTCTGTGCGCGCCTCAGCGCAAGGATGAACCTGACCGTGGCCGCCAACGCTACCGACGTCCTGTCCCGGGGCGACGGTTTCGCGGCCGCCAGCTCCATCTTTGGGGCAACCCAAAACGTGCTCACGGAGCTGAGTGGTCCCAGTCCCTGCGTCCTGCTTCGACCCAAGTCGGTGACTGCCGCGAGTGCCTCCGGCCCGCCGGCCAAGGTGGTCCCGGTACAGCTGCCTGACGGAGCTCCCCGGGGAGCTCGCCGGCTGGAGTCGGTGGTTGCTCCGGCGAGCGGACCGAAGCTGGAGGAGGCCAAGGTGGTGATCAGCGGCGGGCGTGGGCTCCAGGACCCCAGTAACTTCGAGCTGCTGGAGAAACTCGCTGAACTCCTCCACGGTGCGGTCGGGGCGAGCCGGGCGGTGGTGGACGCTGGCTGGGTCCCCTACGCCCGCCAGGTCGGCCAGACCGGAAAGACTGTCAAGCCGGACTTATACGTGGCTTGCGGGATAAGTGGGGCGATGCAACACACGGTCGGGATGAAGGGGGCCAAGCACATAGTCGCCATCAACAAGGACCGGGACGCCCCGATTTTCAAACTTTGCGATCTGGGGGTGGTCGGAGACGCCCTGAAGGTCGTCCCTGCGCTGATCGCGGAGCTCGAGCGGCGGGGGGTGAAGGCATGACCGCCTCGCTCGAGCCTAGCTGCGGACGCTGAGCCGATGAGCGCCCAGGGACTGCTCGCCCTGCGGGCTGCGGATGGGGCCACGGTTACCCTGGAGCGCTATCCGATCCTGCTGGGCAGGAGCGTGCCGGGCGGCACCATCCCCGACGTGGACGTGAGCCACCTGGATCGCAATGAGGCAGTCGAGAACCGCCATCTGGAGCTGACCCGGGTTCCGGCTGGGGTCGAGGTGCACGACCTCGGAGGGGTCAGTGGAAGCTGGGTCGACGGGCGACGTCTGGCCCCTGGCGGCCGGGCGCTCCTGGAGCCGGGCGGCTCGCTGCGGGTGGCGGGTGTAGTGATGACCCTGATCGAGTTGGCTGGTGCCCTTCCGCCTCTGCCCGCGGCGCACTCCCGGGCCATTGCCAGTCCAGCCGCCACCTGGCAGGAGAGCGGTCCAGCTCAGGGGATCCCACCGCCTCCGTCAGCGGGCGCATTAGTTCTCGAAGACGAGCCTCAGGAATCGCTTTCGCACCCCCTGGAGCTGGACCTGAGCGGGGCCCCCGCGGTCGCTCGCGAGCCCCTTGAGCGAGGCGCTGATCTGGTCCGGATCAGACCGGCAGCCCCGCTGGAGGTTCTGGTCGGAGAGCGCTGGACCCAGCTGGGAAAGCCGCTCTCTTCGGGGGCGGTCGCCGAGGCAGTGAGTTCCGCTCGGCGCGATCTCGACATTCCCGAGGAGGCGCTGGGTGGGGAGGGTCATGTGGGCGACGTCGCCCTCGAATTTCTGCTCCCCCCGTTGACGGACCGCCCCTATCTGGCCGTCCGCGTGGCTGCTCGGGTTGCCGCCGAGCTGGATCCGGCGGAGTTAGGTGAGGCCCGGAGGACGGTGCTGGAGGGCGCGGCCCTCCTAGTTGCGGGTAGGTGGCCCGAGCCCGCCCTGGCTGCACTGGCAGACCGGTTCGAGGCGAGCTTCGCCAGCACCAGGGTGCTCAGCTTCGGGTCCGCCGACTGGTGGGTCCCGGCTGGGTGGCCGGCGCTGGACCCGCACCATCCAGGTGCCGTTCAAGAGGCGCTGCTGACCGGCGAGCTCTTCTTGGATCAACCTCCCGATCCGATCTTGGAAGCGCTGATCCGGGTCCTGCCGCGACCTGGCGGCGGGACGGTGCTGGCACTGCGTCAGCACTCCCTGGTCGGGGCTCTGGAGCAGCTGGCAAGGCAGATCGACCCAGCCCAACTGGCGACTACCACGAGCTGGCAGCGCGAGGAGGTTGCCCGGCTCTTCCCCCTGGCCCTTAGCGGGCAGGGCGACGGCTGGCGTCTCTCACTGGTCGGAGTCGACGGCCAGGGGCGCTGGACCAACGAGCCGCTCCATCGAGACACGAGGAGGTAGCGGTGGCGCGGCCCGGACTTCCGCTACCGACATCGGGTCCCTCGGTCACCAGCTACCTGGCGCTGGCTCTGCTGGTCGCACTGGTACTGGCGCTGGTCCTGCTGACGGTGAACCACGGGCTACTGGGCCACATCGCGGGGCTGAGAACGGCCCTGGGACTCCGCCGCGGCTGAACTCTAGGGCGCGATTCGCTCACAATGGCCGGATGCCGGTGCTGCTGCTGAATGCCTCGCTGCAACCGCTAAATGTCATCAGCCGTCGCCGCCTGGTGGTGCTCCTGACCAAAGAGCGGGTCGCCTTCCTGGACGATGCCGTCAAGGCAATGGTGGTTGACGAGCTGGCCCAGCGCCGCTTCAGCGACGGCGTGATCGTCGTCCGACTGCTGCGCAACATCGTGGTTCCGCGACGGATGCTCCGGCCTAATCGCCGGAATCTCTTGTTGCGAGACGACCACTGCTGTCAGTACTGCGGCATCCATGCGGCTCCTCCGGAGCTCACCATCGATCACGTGATCCCCGTATCGCGCGGGGGAAACCCCAGCAGTTGGGAGAACCAGGTAGTCGCCTGCAAGCGCTGCAACGGCCGCAAGGCCAACCATCTTCCCGGCGAGGTCCACCTCCGCTTGCGCCGCCCGCCCAGGCCGGTGGTGAAGGAGTACGCGCACCTCCTTTTTCTGCGCTACCCCGAGGTGCGCATCGCCTATGAGGACCTGGTGCGCTCGGTCCTGCCGCACGGGGGATTCCCGCTCGCCGACCGTTCTGGACTCGGGGCCCAGGCGCTGCTGTCCGCCTTGGGCGGCGCCCAGGGCTAGGCCCGCGAGAGAGGCGTCAGTCGAGCTCCTGGGGCAGATGGAGTGGGGGATCTGGGAGGTAGCGCGCCGCTGCCATCCCGGATTCGTCGATCCGCTCAACCAGTTCCGACGCGATCGCCATCGAGCGGTGCAATCCGCCAGTGCAGCCCACCGCCACACGCAGCACCGAGCGGCGCTGCGCCTGGTAGAGCGGGACCAGCCGTAGCAGCATCGGCAGGAACTCACCGACCAGCTCTTGGGCTCCCGGCTGCTCCATGACATATTCGCGAACCATCGGATCGGTACCTGGCTTCTCACGCATCTCGGCGATCCAGTAGGGACTGTCCAGGAAGCGGGTGTCGACCACCCAGTCCGCCTCGTGCGGCATCCCATCGCGAAAGGCGAAGGTGAAGCAGTCCACTCGCAGGAGGTCTCGGTCCCGCCAGTCGTCGAGCAGCTGTCGCAGATAGCCGAGCGTGGTCTGGTCTAGCCCCAGCAGGTGCCGGTGGGGGCGTCGCTTCGGACGTTCGAACCCGGGACCCCTGGGGGATCCCGCCTCGACCAGCCAGTAGCGGGTGTCCTCTCGATCGAGAGCGCTCACCCAGTCCTGGCCCGCCCGCTCACTCACCACCAGAGCCAGGTTCGGGTCTCGCTCCAGCTGAGCGCGCACTGCAGCGGCAGCGTTTGCGTCGAGATCGACGCTCCGCGGTACGGAGTACCCGACCTCGACCGAGAGCGCCTCCAGCTGCTCGAGGAAGCGGTCCTCACAGAGAATCACCACTAATGACACAGGGCTGGTGCTCCTACTGGGTTGGCCCCGCCGGGGGACCCGATATGTGGCCCAACTGAGTTCGGGCCAAACAGCCCACTGAGCCGCGGGTGCCATTTTGGCATGGATTGCCATTGAATCCCCGATTCCCAGGTCAAGGGTGCTCTGGACCAGATCGGCACCACCGCGGCTGGACAGCAACTGCGGTCGCTGGCGGGCCGGTCGGCCCGCTGGGACTCGAACCCAGGACCTGGGCTTTATAAGAACCCCGCTCTAACCAGCTGAGCTACGGGCCGTTTGGTGTCTCGGCTCGAAGTGAGACTACCTGATACGGATTTTTGCCTTTGACACAAGTTATCTGACACAACTCTCATGGCTGTCGAGGTAAGCCATCAAGTCAGAGTTGCCTTCTCGAGATCATCCCATAGCAAGAAGACCCCGCGATGGCTTGCACCAATCGGGGTCCGTGGCACCAACGGGAGTAAGCCGCCGAGGCAAGGTAGATCGTACCCCAAGCCTCTTTCGTCGACCCTGAACCGCCCCGGGAAAGTTGGAGACTCAGGGCAGCCCAGAGTCTCTACAAAACCCGGGGCGGTTCACCAGCGTCGATCTATATAATTTCCACTCCAGCGTGCTCCTAGCAGGTTCGAAGGGCTACTCCCCACGCTGATATGGCAAGAGGCCACAGGGCGGAGAGGAAACACCAGGCTGGATAAAGGCCACAGGAGTCCTACTCGAAATGAGCAGAAACCCCCTCATCGTCCTTTACGCGGTAGTGATGATTGCCGTGATACTTGGCCTAGACTTCACGATCCTGAGACACCACATCATGGAACGGCTGATAGTGAATATCAGCATTGTCGTTGTGTTCGCTGCTTTCTATTTGCTCTTCCGCAGGAATCGGTAGCATGACCTTCGACTGTCTACGTGATAGTTGGCGGTCTCATAGAAGCCCTTAGTTGCGTTTCCAGTCCTGTTCTGGTTCGTGGTCGTGCCGTGCTTCGGCGCCATTTTCTGGCGGGCGGATACGGGGCGGGATTCTCCCGGTAGCACTTGCCGCAGATCCCCCTGCGATGGTCGCGGCGACAGCCGCAACGCTCCCCGAAGACCTGGCCGTTCCACTTCGCTAAGCCTGACCCGCTTTCTCGCTCCGGTGTAACCAACGCCCAGATGGATGCTCCGGAGGCTTTGGCTGGGGCGGTCAGAGTCGCCTAGCTTGAAGTGCAGCAAACCTGCACCAATTGGCCGAGTTCCAATCTCGGCGGCTGGCTGGAGTTGGGAGCACCGCTTGATCTCAAAATGGCGACTCCCCGAGAATGATCAGAGCCCTGCTCTAACCAGCTGAGCTACGGGCGGGAAGGAAGTCGGAGTGGTCCCTGACGACGAGCACGCGCGGGCAGGCCTCCGCACAGATCGCGGCGCCACTTGAACTGGGCCAATGGTACTGCCGATCGGCGAAGCGGCCAAGGGAAGCGAGGCGTACCGCCAGCGGCGGGCGTTTCGGCCGGGGTGGCTCGGACCCTCACAGGTAAGCTCTGCAGCATGAAGGGACGGCGCTGTAGTCATTGCGGAGGATCCGGCCGGCCCAACGGGTCTAACCACTGGCCCGCGCCATGCTCCCACTGTCGAGGCCGAGGCGTCTGCCTGGGCGACGATGACGAGTGTCAGGAGAAGTATCCCCGGTGGTGGGACGTCCTCAAGAGGATCCTTACTCCCGGTCGTGCGTAACCAGACCAACTTCTCGGGTAGTGGCAGTGCGACGATGCAGGCAGCTTCGCACTTGGTGAAGGCGAAGCTGACCATGAACACTCGGGGGTGAATTGATGGTGGGCATCGAGAAAGTGGACAAGTCCTGTCAACTTCTCGAGGGGAGCGAGCCCGATGCTCACTGGGCGATGGTGGACTTCTACTGATTCACCTGCTGAGATATTGTCGCGGCCTCAGTGAGGGGCAGCTCGAGTCTCATTCGGTATCACTAGCGAGCCTGACTCTACTCGGACTTCTGCACCGTATGACTTCCGTCGAGCGCTACTGGTTCGACGAGTGCATCGAGGGAGGGTGCTGGAACCGATCTACTCAAGTGACGCACTTCCGGACGGTGATTTCGAAGTGCTCGACAATTTGCCGGTCGGCGAAGTTGTTCAGAAGTACCCGACCACTTTCAAATCTTCACGCGTCCCTGGTGCGTCACACTCGTTCGAAGAGGGCTTGCACAGCACCGTGTACCGGCGGGCGGCGAGCGTGTGCTTCATCGCGGTACCCAGGGTCGATGAGTAGTTGAGGCACTGCCGCCACCCTGTGCTGTTGCGCAAGGCCATCGACGGTCCAGTAGGACGCTGAGCGGTCATCGCCTTGGCGGCGCAGGTGCGTTCAGTGCTAGATCTTCTGATCCCGGTGCACTCCTGAACCGCCATGAATTGACGCGCTAGGCCGCCAGCACCAGATTGACCTGTCGGTCGGGCACCACAATCACTCTCTCTGGCGCCCGGCCATCGAGCCACTGCTGGATCCGCGGCAACTCCAGCGCCGCCCGCTCTAGGTCCCCGGCGCCGGTCCCGGCCACCACCACCAGCTGGTCGCGCTTCTTGCCATTGATGCAGACCACCACGACCACCTGCTCGTCGACGATGAGCGAGAGGTCCGCGACGGGCCACGGTTGCTGATGCACGGAGTACTTCCGGCCCAGCCGCTCCCAGATCTCCTCGGCTAGGTGCGGGCAGTAGGGTGCGAGCAGTAGAGCCAGCGTTTCCATGGCGACTCTGGGTACTTTCCCGTCGTGCTCCTTCAGTCGGTTGACGAAGATCATCATCGCCGCGATCGCGGTGTTGTACTTGCGCTCCGGGGTGTCCAAAGTGACCTGGTGAATGCAGCGATGGCGCGCTCGCGCCATCGCCGTGGGCTCCATTTCGGCCTCCGCCCCCGGCTCCACTCGGTCCAACAGGCGTAGCAATTGGGAAAGGAAGCGGAATGGTCCATTGATGCCGGTGTCTACGAAGTTGAGGGTTTCGTGGTAGGGGCCCAAGGAGAGAAGGTAGAGGCGGAACGCGTCAGCCCCGAAGTGGGCGACGTACTCGTCGGGAACCACCACGTTGCCGCGGGACTTCGACATCTTGGCGCCGCCCTTCACGATGGTCCCGTGGGCCCGGAACTGGGTGAAGGGTTCGTCGAAGTCCAGGTAGCCCAACTGCCGCAGCGCCATGGCCACAAAGCGCGAATACAAGAGGTGGAGCACGGCGTGCTCGTTGCCCCCGTCGTAGTAGGTGACCGGTAGCCACTTTCGAGTCAGCTCGGAATCGAAGGGAACGTCGTCGTGGCCGACTGATGGATAGCGCAAGAAGTACCAGGAGCTGTCCAGAAAAGTGTCGGAGACGTCGGTATCGCGCTGGGCCGCGCCGCCGCAATTAGGGCAGGTGGTGTTGAGGAAACTAGGATCCCGGGCCAGCGGCGACTCGCCGGTCCCCAGCGGCCGAAAGTCCTCGATGTAGGGCAGTAGAACCGGGAGATCTTCCTCTGGCACCGGCACAACTCCGCACTTTGGGCAGTGAATAGCGGGTATCGGCGGGCCCCAGTAGCGCTGACGGGAGATCCCCCAGTCCCGAAGCTTGTAGGTCACGTGTGGCTGGCCTAACCCTGCCTCCACCAGGGCGGCCGTGATCAACTCGCGGGCCGGATCGGGGGCCTTGAGCCCGTCAAAGTGGCCACTGTTAACCAGGGCGCCCACTCCGCCGTGGGCGCGTCCGCTGCCCTCTTTGCCTGAGACCACCTCGACCACCGGCAGGTGGTGGTCGAGAGCGAAGGCATGGTCGCGCTGGTCGTGGGCTGGCACCGCCATGATCGCCCCGGTCCCGTAGCCGGAGAGAACGTACTCGGCAGTGAACAGCGGGATCCGGACCCCGGTGAGCGGGTTGAGAGCGTCCCGGCCTAGCGCCAAGCCCCTGGTCGAGTTCTCGTCATCCCGCCGTCCGGCAATCCGCCGGTGGGCCGCTTCCGCCGTGAAGGCAGCCACCTCAGCCCGTCTGTCAGGTGCCGCCAGCTCCAGCGTCCTCGGGTGGTCCGGAGCCAGCACCATGAAGGTGGCGCCGAAGAGAGTGTCCGGGCGGGTCGAGAAGACCCGGAGCGGGTCCTGGCCGTCGATGGGGAAGTCGATCAAAGCCCCCTGGCTGCGCCCGATCCAGTGGCGTTGCAGCAGCTTGGTGCTCTCTGACCAATTGAGCTCGTCCAGGTCCGCCAGTAGCTGGTCGGTGAACGCGGTGATGCGGAGGAACCACTGCTCCAATTCCCGTTCGGTGACCACCGCCCCACACCGTTCGCAGGTGCCGTCCCCCAGAACCTGTTCGTCGGCGAGCACGGTCAGGTCCTGGGGACACCACTTGACGTTGCGGCGGGCCCGGTAGGCGAAGCCTCCCTTCCACAGTGTGAGAAAGAGCCACTGAGTCCAGCGGTAGTAGGTGGGGTCCGTGGTGTCGACCGTCTTGGTCCAGTCGAACTGGGCTCCCAGCCGCTTCAGCTGCTGGGTGAAGCGGACCACGTTGCCGGCGATGAGCTCGGTGGGATGCCGACCCACCTTGAGAGCGAAGTTTTCGCTGTGGATGCCGAAGGCGTCAAAGCCGATTGGCTCGAAGACGTCGAAGCCCTGCATGCGTACGAAGCGACCGTGGGCATCCGCGCCGGAGAAGGCGAACATGTTGCCCACGTGGAGCCCCTCCGCCGACGGATAGGGGAACATCATGAGGTTGTAGTAGGGCCGGGTCACCCGGTCCAGGGCCATCTCGTAGAGGCCGGTGTCCTGCCAGCGGGACTGCCACTTTGCCTCGATGGCGCCGTGATCGTAAGTGGAGGTCATGGGTGGCAGTTGATGATACCGGGCCTTCTCGGCCCATCTCGGGTGGTCCCCTATACTCCGGCCGGGTTCGGTGAAGGTGCCAAAGGTGCCATCAGGGACAGCGGAATAGCGAGGAGGCGAATTGGCGGAGACTCGACTGCCGAGGGCTAAGGCGGCGCGGCGGAGGGTTCCGCGGCTGAGGGCCGGCCGACATCGGAGAGAGCGCCATAACTTCATCGGCTTCCATGGCCATGGCCTGCTGGCGCTGATCTTCTTCGCGATCATCGCGCTCTCGGTGCTGGGGGTGGGGCTGGGCATCGCCTCGCTCACCATCTTTGCCGTGGGCAACACTCCGAGCAACAATCAAGCGGCGGTCGGCATCTCTCCCAGCAGCTCCCCTTCCCCCACCAACTCCCTGGTGGGGCACCCAGTCGACGGCACCATCGTCGGGATCTGGATCGCTCCCAACCTGATCGCGATCCAGCCGGCCGGGGGTGAGCCGGTGGAGGCCACCGTAACCACCAAGTCGGTCGTGACCAGGGGAGGCGCCACTGCCACCCTCGACGACCTCATTCCCGGAGATGCGGTGGTCGTCACGTTCAGCCAGGGGCCTAAGGGTACTTTGCTGGTGGCGAATCTTCAGGACATCGAGACGGTGCCGACCAATACCGCAGGCGGTGCATTGACTCCGCTCCCCAACGTCACCCCTACCCCGTCCGCCACGGCTTTCCCGACTCCGACTCCGAGTTCAGGGCCGTCTTCCTCGGCGGCTACTCCCAGCACGCCCTAGCCGCACCTTGCATGAATCAGGGGGCGCTCGTTTCCAGCGAAAGCTGAATGCCCCGGCGCTTCAGGACCGAGAACGGCGCCAGTTCAGCTACCTGGGAGACTCCTTCCAGGGTCAGGCCGCTGCCCTCCAGCACCTGCCGGGTGCGTTCGGGCGTGAGCAGGCTCTCCGGGCGGTGGGCGTCCGAGTCGAGCACCAAGGCGGCGCCAACCTCCCGGGCCACCTTGGCGACGTGGCCATTTGTGAGCCCGTGAAGACCAGCCGCGCTGATCTCAAGGTGGATCTGATTGTCCCGCGCCAGCTCGGCTGCCTCATGAGAGATCAGGCCGGGGTGTCCCAGGATATCGACGTCGGAGCAGCGGGCGGCTGCCAGGTTGAGTCCTGGCTGAGGGAAGTCCCCCAGGGTCTCCCCGTGGACCACCACCAGCAGCGCTCCCAGAGAGCGGGCCCGAGCGGCCACTTTGGCGACCCGGTCGGGCGCGACGCGGGTCACCTCGACCGCGGGGATGGCGCTGATGCCCAGCTCCTCGGCCACCCGCCGGCAGGCCTCGACTATCTCCGGGACCCGCCCCCCGACCGTACCCTCGTCGACGTGGTCGCTGCAGACGTAGGCGGCGTATCCGTTCTTCCGGCACCGCCGGGCCATCTCCATCGCGTCCGCATGACCGTCGGAGATGGTGGTGTGGGTGTGAAAGTCGAAGACCGGCACCAGTCCAGCTTAAGGCAAGGTGCCGGAGGCTCGGAGATGCACCGGCCCGGCGCTCAGGTGGGGCGGGGGTGGGCGGCCGCGGCGGCCAGGCGGAGCAGCACCCCGTCGCGCAGCCCCCGTTCGGTGACGACCAACTCCTTGGCCTGGTACCGCTCCAGGAGTCCAAGCAGGACCAGGATCCCGCCGGCCATCAGGCGGGCCCGCGCCGGACTCAGTCCGGTGCGCATGGCGATCTCGGCGCTGGAATGGTCGGCCGTGAGATGGACCGCCTGGTCGATGTTTTCCCGGCTGAGCGTGATCCAGGGCTCCCGCGTTCCCTCATCCCGAAGCGCGTCCTTGGAGTCCGGGAAGGGACGCCACACCCCGAGGAGCACCGGCAGGTTGGAGGCTGTCCCCCCGGTGGCGATCAGCATGCCCTGCTGCGCGGGGTTGGGGGCCGCCTCCAACAGCATCGAGATCCGCAGCTCGGCGTCCACCCGCTGGCGCGACGTGGGGGGATCTGCGGCCTTGATCGCCATCAGGACCCGATCGGAGCCCAGCTTCAGGCTGGTCCCGTTGATTGGTCGGCTCCCCAGACCGTGAACCACCTCTGTGCTCCCCCCCCCCACGTCGACCACGGTCGCCGGCCGGCCCGCGGGAACCCAGTAGGCAGCCCCCCCCAGATAGCTGAGCCGTGCCTCCGCCTCCCCGGTCAGGATCCGGAATGGCAGCTTGGTGTGCTGCCGGATCCGATCCCCCAGGGCGGCCCCGTCCCCGGCGTTGCGAATCGCCTCGGTCCCGACCACGGCGATCCGCTCGGCTCCGTCCCGCCGGGCCAGGTCGACCAGTTGACGTACCAGATCCGCCGTCCTCTCAAGGAGTTCTTCGCCTAGCTCGCCGGTTGCTGCCACCTCACGGCCTAAGCCCAGCAGGTGAACCGAGTGGCGGCGCCGGCTGGTCCCTTGCTCACCGACAGTGGCCACCAGCAGGTGGGCGGTGTTGGACCCCACGTCGATCGCGGCCAGGCGTCCCTTCAGAGTTCCTCATCCTCATCCTCGGTCGGCTCCATTCTCACCAGCACGTTGCCACCGCTGTCGAGCCGCACATCGAAGTGCTTGACGAAGATGGCATCCGAGATCGGGGAGATGCCGGTCCGGACGTCGTACGTCTCGCCGTCAAGAGGACAGGTGACCACATGCCCCCGGAGCAGTCCCTCTCCGATTGACCCCCCGCTAGCACAGCTGTTCTCCAGCGCGTGGAAGACGCCATCCACGTGGAAGATGGCCACCTCAACGCCATCGGCATCGACCACCTGACCAGTTCCCTGGGGGATGTCGACCGCCGCGCACACCGGGGCAAAGCCAGCCACCGCCGCGATTATGCCGAATGACCAAGCTGCCGCAACCCCCTCGGAGTCGATTCCAGCGTCCGGCGAGCGTCAAGGAGGGCGCGCTGGATCTCAGCCACCACCTCCGGATCGCCCTCCCGGGCTACCGCTCCGGTGAGCTCGCTCGTCGCCGCCTCACCCCCCAGCTGGCCCAGCGCCCAGGCACTTGCTCCCCGCACCAGTGCTGAGGGATCCTGGCCCATCGCCCGCGCTAGAGCCGGGACGGCCGAATGCTCGCCGGCGTTCCCCAGGGCGACGGCGGCGTTCCTGGCCAGGCGCTCCCGGCCGCTCCTTCGCATGGTGGTGTGCCGGAAGCGAGCCTGGAAGGACGTCTCTGAGAGACAGAGCAGCTCGACCAGGTCGGGGAAGGGCACCGGGCCTTCGCTGGTGGAGGCGCGGCCGGGTCGGACGGGCGGAGCGCTGAGTCGCTGATTGATCGGGCACGCTTCCTGGCAGAGATCGCAACCAAAGACCCAGGTACCCATCAGGGGACGGAGGTCACGGGGGATCGGCCCCTCGTGCTCGATAGTCAAGTAGCTGATGCACCGCGGAGCGTCAATCACGCCCGGGGCCAGCAGAGCTCCGGTCGGGCAACTCGGCAGACAGGCGCGGCATTTACCGCAACTCCGCTTCGACGATTGGTCAGGAGCAAGCTCGAGGCTGAGCACCAGGGAGGCCAGCAGCACGTACGAGCCCCCTCGCTCGGTGATCAGCTGCGTGTGCTTGCCGCAGAAGCCCAGGCCCGCCCGCTCGGCGATCGCCCGATCCCAGGCCCGACCGTGGTCGACGAACCGGTGCCAGCGCAACCCGGGCGACCGCACCGCTAGCCGGTCGACCAGCTGGCGCAAGGCCCGGTCAAGGCGCGCGTGATAGTCGTCCCCCAGCGCGTATCCGGCGATTCTGCCCCGGGGGCGCCCCTCGCTTCGGGGAGGGTCCACCGGAGTGCTGGCAGGGCCGGCGGCCGGCTGGTACGGGTAGCTGAGCGCCACCAGGCTCCGACCCCACGGATAGCGCTGCCCCAGATCGGTTGCGTGGTTGATCCGTTCCTCCGTATACCAGGGCATTCCCCCCATACGCCCCTCCATGAGCGCCCGGCGAGCCCGCTCGGCGGCCACTTCGAACGGTGCCAGGTCGGTAACCCCCACCTCGGAGAAACCCACACGGAGCGCCTCGATCTCCAGCAGCTGGCGGAGAGAGAGGCGCGTGGCGCGGAGCCCCGAGGTCACGGCCCTGGATGGCATGCCGACATTGTCCGGCTCGGCTTTGCCATGATTCGCCGGTGACCGATGCGGAATTGACAGCGCGGGTGAGGGGAGTGATCTCCTCCGGACCCGCCAGTGACAGCCTGTTGGTCACTCAACCTCGGCCCGGAGAGGTGGTGGTGCAGGCGCATCCAAGCTCCAACTTCGTGGTCGTGCTGACCCCTGAGGTGCTCCGGGAGCTGGAGACGGCGCTGCGAAGGTGGATCCCCAACCTGCGGCAGGTGCGCTTCGACCCTCACCACTGAGCCCTGATCGGGGCTCCCTGGGGAGGCGCGCTCGCCGCAGCCATGGCCCAGGCCCGAGCACGGGCCGGGCATTCAGGAGGCGTGAGATTGCGAGCTAAGGCAAGTGATGCGGACCTAGGCGAGATCAGGGCCGACGTGCTGGTGGTGCCGTACTTCCAGGCGGGGCCACTTGGACCATCGGCAACCGCGGTCGACCGGGCGCTGGACGGACTCCTCACCCGCATGCGCGACGACCACGAGGCGACTGGCCGATTCCCCACGCGTACCGCAGTCGCAACCCTGGGCAAGCTCCCGACTCCTCGGGTGGTGTTCCTGGGACTGGGGCGATCCCAGGAGCTAGACGGCTACCGCCTTCGAAACGCCCTTCAGTTCGCCGTCCGCGAGACCAGGCGCTTCTGCCGCAGCCTGACGATCCTGGTCGACCAGGCGGTGGTGGCCGCGCTCTCCGCTCAGGACCCGGACCAAGGTGAGCCTCGCGCAGTGGCCCGGGCCGTCGCCGAAGGGGTGGCGCTGGGCAACTACCACTTGGGTCAGCTCAAGACCGGCGAGGACCCGGGCGCGATCGAGGAGCTGGTGGTGGTCGGGTTGGGAACCGAAGCGGCGATCTCAGATGCCCTGGCCGAGGGAAGCTCCCTCGGGGAGGTGACCAACCGGGCGCGTGTGCTCCAGTGGCAACCCAGCAATCAGCTGACCCCCACCCTGCTGGCCGCGGAGGCTGAGCGGGTGGCGAAGGAGGGAGGGCTCGAGTTGGAGGTGCTGGAGCGTGCCGATATGGAGAGGCTCGGTATGGGCGCCCTGCTGGCGGTGGCGCAGGGCTCTCACGAGCCGCCCAAGCTGGTCTCTCTGCGCTATCGCCCGAAGGCCCAGGCGAGGTCCGACAAGGTGTTGGCGCTGGTCGGGAAGGGCATCACCTTCGACGCCGGTGGCATCTCCCTCAAGGCCAACCCAGGGATGTCCGACATGAAGGCCGATATGAGTGGTGCGGCCGCGGTCATCGAGACCATGTCCTTGATCGCCCAAATGGAAGCTCCGATCCAGGTGATCGCCGTGGCGGCCCTCACCGAGAACATGCCCGGCGGCGGCGCCATCAAACCCGGGGATGTGGTCAGTGCCATGAACGGAAAGACCATCGAGATCAACAACACCGACGCCGAGGGTCGCCTGGTGCTTGCCGACGCGCTGGGCTTCGCCGCCGACCGGGGGGCGACCCATCTGGTGGATGTGGCCACCTTGACCGGGGGCGCGGTGGTCGCGATGGGGTACGCCGTCACCGTCGCCATGGGAAGCAGCCCCGAACTGATCGCCCAGCTGCGCCGAGCTGGGGCTCTCGCCGGAGAGCGGATCTGGGAGCTACCGCTCTACCCCGAGTACGACGTGGCGCTCACCTGCCACATTGCCGACATGCAAAACAGTTCGGGAACTGCGGCCGCCAGTTCGATCAACGGCGGGGTCTTCCTGCGCCAGTTCACCGGAGACCTTCCCTGGGTCCATCTGGACATCGCCGGCACCGCCTATCACGGCGAAGCGCACTGGAAGCCGATTGTACCGATCGGACCGTCCGGGGTCATGACCCGAACCCTGGCCCACCTCCCCTTCCAGATGGCGTAGCGGCACTTTCGGCGCCAGGCGGCGACCTCTACGACCGGCGGCTCTGGCCCACCGGCTCGAACTGGTCCGGCAGATCCCCGAATACCCGGCGAACCTTGCCCTCCTGCTCTAGCTTGAGTAGGTGAGCCAGAACCGTGCCCGCCGCCATCCCCAAGACCTCGGGTGGATAGGAGGCGTAGAGACGAGGGGTCAGGGAGTCGGGTCCCGCAGGCCCCGACTCCAGCTGTTGCAAGATCTGCTCCTCCCGCTGGATGCGGTGGGCGATCAGGTCGGTGATCGCGGTCTCCGCCGCCTCGATCGGCTCGCCGTGGCCCGGGAGCAGCCGGCTCGGCCGCAGCCTCAGTACGCGGTCGAGCGAGCTCAGATAGGCGGTCATGTCGCCGTCCGGGGGGACCACCAGGCTGGTGGTCCCCTGGAGCACGTGGTCGCCGGTGAAGAGAATCCGGCTGGACTCCTCGAAGAAGCAGAGGTGGTCGGAGGCATGCCCGGGGGTGTGGATCGCCACGAGCCCACCGCCCCCAACCAGCAGCCGGTCGCCGTCGTGAAGCGGAAGGGTGCGGTGGTCGGTGGCCCGGCGGAAGTAGACCGCGAGCGGTGCCCCGGTCAGCTCGCAAAAGCGGGCCGCCCCCTCCAGGTGATCGCGGTGATGGTGGGTGCAGGCGACCATCACCACCCGGCCGTGCCTGGTGGCGGTCGCCAGGACCCGCTCCAGGTGGCCCTCGTCGGCGGGGCCCGGGTCGATGACCACGGTCTCTCCGAGGCCGTAGATCCAGGTGTTGGTCCCGGCGCCCGTAAGGGCGCCGGGATTGGGAGCCCTGAGCCGGACAATACTAGTCACCGCCAAGCACCTCACCTGGGTCCAGCCCGGGGTACCGGGCCTGGCCCGGTCCAGGCCGCACCCGTTGGACCTTCATTCGTCCGGCCGCCCGAAGCGCTGCCGCTACCGACCGCTCGCTCGCCAGCTGTCGCAGCACAGCGCGGGTAGGGGCGAACAAGAAATTTCGGTGCTGAACGGCGTCCTCCAAAGCTGTGCTCGGCGCAACCCACCTCATGGAGAACAACTCTCCTCCATCATCCTGTCGCGGTTCCTGCTCCCGGGGCATCGCCGCCATAAAGAAGCGGGTGTCGTAGATCCGGGGAAGCCGCTTGGGAGTCATCCAGTGAGCGCAGAGCACCAGGTCTTCCCAGCCGGGGCGAAGGCCGAGCGCGCGCAGGCCAGGCAGAAAGCGATCGGAGCCGCTGCCCTGCAGCTCCCGTCGGAGCGGGGCGGCGGCGGCCGCTGCTCGGGGTTGGCAGACGTGGCCCGCCGAGTCGCGAGCGATCAGCACTCCGCACTCCTCGAAGGTCTCCCGCACCGCGGCGACCAGGAAGCTCCTGTCGACTCTCGGCTGGAGCCGAACGCCACCAGCTAACTCCGCCCAGCCCGGATCAAGGTCTGCCGGATCAACGGCGCCACCCGGGAAGACCTCCGCCCCCGGCGCGAATAGGCTCGTATCGGGCCGGGTCATGAGCAAGACCTCGAGACCGCCGCCTCGAGCCGAGGGTCGACCGCGCAGGATGGCCACGGTCGAGGCATCACGGGGGAGCGGGTCGGTCAGGCCCTTCGGGCGCAGCGGCATATCGACTCCACGGGATACCTAGGAGGCCGCTTCCCCACGCTCGGAAAAACTTAGGATCTGGCGGGGGTGAATCAGGGCGAAGGAGCGCTGGATCGTGACGCGCTCATGTGTCAGGGCCGGCAACCAGACCGCGTTCAGATTGCGTACCGGCAGGAAGTCGTCGACGCTGCGCTCCAGAGTCTCGCGCAAGCTGAGGCGCGGCTCCAAGAACACCTCGCACACGAGTGAGAAGGTATCGATCGTGAGCGCAACCTGCCGCGCCACCTTGGTTTCCAACAGCGCGCGTCGGCCACCGTGATCAGCCGCCGATTCTCCGATGGGGACGAGCATGAGCAGTGCCCGTTTCGCCACCATGGCGGAATCCTCCACGGTGCTAATTACCGGGTAGGTGCTGGCCAGCGGCTCCAGAGTTAGATGCTGGATCTCGAGGTACTCGGTCATGCGATTGACCACGTCGGTCAGGCGCAGGGGGGGGATTACCTCGATATCGCCGCTCAGCTTAAGGAACGAGCTGAACATCTCAACCCTTTCCCAGTTCTCCACGAGGCGGCAGTATACGAGAGTGGTCCTCATCTCAGACACACGGTCTCGGAAGTGACGCAAAGCCTCGACCTGAGCCGACTCCGGCTGAGCCTGCTCAGCTCCCCGATCCACTTCGAGTTGCACGACTACGCGACGGTGGGCAGTACGCAGGACCTCGTCGCAGCCGCAGCTGCGGGAGGCGCGGAAGAGGGTCTGGTCGTCTTCGCCGACGAGCAACTGGCCGGCCGCGGCCGCTCCGGGCGCCGCTGGGTCGCTCCTCCCGGAAGTTCCCTGATGTTCTCCGTACTCCTGCGGCCCGCCTCCAGCGCTGCGAACTGGACGACGCTCAGCCTGGCGGCAGGTCTGGCGGTGGTGGAGGGGCTGGCGCAGGCGGGCGGTCCTCCAACCCGGCTCAAATGGCCCAACGATTGTCTGGTTGGCGACCGGAAGCTGGCCGGAGTCCTGGCGGAGTCGAGATCCTCGAGTGAGCGCGGGCGGGTGGTGATCGTGGGCATAGGCTGCAATGTCAAGTGGGTAGGCGCGGAACTCCCGAGTGAGCTGCGCCGAACCGCCACCGCTTGCGATTTAGCCGGATACGACGTCGACCGCACTTCTCTGGCGGTGGCGGTGCTGGGCCGGCTCGGGCTCCGATATCAGCAGTGGGTGGACCAAGGATTTGGCGCGCTTCGCGAAGCCTGGCTTGCCCGGGCCGCCTGGATCGGTCAGGAAGTGATCGCTCAGCAGCCGTCAGGCCCGGTCGCTGGACGTATGGCGGGGCTCTCCGAGCAAGGCGAACTCCTTTTGGAGACCGCGTCTGGTCCGATCGCCGTTGCGGCAGGTGATCTCGACCTGGCCGTAGGCTCCGGACTTCGATTGGGGAGCAGAGGTGAGGGATAGTTCCACCTCGGCCCATCAGCTCGGGGGCGCTGTAGCCCCAGCGAGTCGGGCGAACTCGGAGCGGAAGCGGTGGGAGCCTCGGCGGACCCGATCAGCGGGCCTTCCGGCGATTCGGCTGCGCGACCCCGCCACCTTGACGCATCTCAAAGTGCCATCTAGGATTGATTTACACCCTCCCGCCTCGGCGAGGGTGGCCCAGCCTCACCGGACGCGCGCATTCAAGGGACAGATCTTGCCCACCATCTCTGAAACCTCCCACGAAATCTCCAAACTCTACGAATCCGACCATATCGAGAGACGCGAGCGAAACGCCCGCCGCAACAAGATCCTGTTCATCGACCGGTTACTGAATGAACTGGAGCAACTCAACATCGCGGAGGAGGTGGTGGTACCCGTGCCACTGCGCAACCAGTGCCGCCGATTGCTGGCGAAGGAGGGGCATCCTCTGGGTCGGCGCCGGGCCGAAGAGGTGGCGATCGCCGAGTGGATGGACGCCCTCTACGATGTGCAGGACGGGCTGATGTTTACGATTGGCGACGAGGACGAGTAGCCTGACCCTACGCGGAGCCAAGCCGTCCGGGGGGACGCCATCCCCGCAGCGGTCGCGAGCCCCCATAGCTCAGCGGATAGAGCGCCGGCCTCCGGAGCCGGGTGCGCAGGTTCGAGTCCTGCTGGGGGTACCAGGCCAGATTACGCGCGAGTCGGATCGCCAAGTGATCCGTCGGCGCCTCGGCTCTTCAGCGGTAGAAACCGCCCATCGAGCATCAACTCGATGACGCCAGCTGAGGCTGGGCGGCAAGATAGGGTAGCCTGGGAGTTCCCCACAGCCGCCCCGAGTGAGGAACTCGACTTGCTCAAGGGCTTCAACCCCTTCCGCGACGACCGAAAGCACGAGTCCATGGGCCAGCGCCGGAATTGCGGCCACGATCGAGTTCTCTTGGGGCCGGTTACCGATACCGCTGACAAAGGATCGGTCGATCTTGAGGGCCCGGAACGGAAAGTTCGGGAGTGCTGTGAGAGAAGAGTTGCCCGTGCCAAACTCATCGATCACGAGCCATACCCGGGGGTTGCGCAGGCGGTCCAGCGTCGTGGCTACTGAGTCGGGATCAGTGCTTAGAACGCTCTCCGCCACCTCCGAGTGAAGTCGCTCCGGGGCTCGACGACGCGACCCTGACAGGTTGCCATGATCCGATCATCGGGTAGTGCAGCACTCCGCTGAC
>Ga0307374_10000896_pt1 | contig 56328 bp, 49 predicted proteins | sample OX3MG_FD_202532 | JGI IMG/M metagenome (GOLD analysis project Ga0307374, IMG submission 202532) | Soil microbial communities from Risofladan, Vaasa, Finland - OX-3 | ecosystem: Environmental > Terrestrial > Soil > Coastal area > Acid sulfate soil | place: Finland: Risofladan, Vaasa | collected...
TGCTCGAGCGCGTCACGAACCACGCCATGTCGGTCGGCATTTGCGACCGTTGCAAGACGATTATCGAGCCGCGGCTTTCCGTGCAATGGTTCTGCAAAATGAAACCGTTGGCCGAGCCGGGCATTCAGGCGGTGCAAAGCGGTTTGCTGTCCGTGGTGCCGGAAAATCAGAAGAAGATTTTCCTCGACTGGCTGACGAATATTCGCGACTGGTGCATTTCGCGGCAGCTCTGGTGGGGACATCGCATTCCGATTTGGCATTGCGGCGATTGCGGAGCGATGACGCCGGCGCGAGATTCGCGCGTGGAGGTGGTGGACGGGCGCGCGCAAATCGCCAGCGTGCCGGAGAAATGCGAAAAATGCGGCAGCGGCAAATTGACGCAGGACCCGGATGTGCTCGACACATGGTTCAGCTCGGGGCTGTGGCCGTTGTCAACATTGGGCTGGCCCGATGAGACCGAAGATTTGCGAACGTTTTATCCCACGAGCTTGCTGATCAGCGGATACGACATTCTGTTTTTCTGGGACGCGCGGATGGTCATGCTCGGCCTGCACCTGGCGCCGGGCGCGACAATCGAGGAGCGGATTCCCTTCCGCGAACTCTATTTGCACGCCATTGTGCGCGACCCACACGGGATGAAGATGTCGAAGACGCGCGGGAATGTGGTCGATCCGCTCGAAATTATCGAGAAGTACGGCACGGACGCGCTGCGATTCGCGCTGACGGTGATGGCCGCGCCGGGCACGGATATTGCGCTGAGCGAAGAGCGCATTTTGAGCTATCGCGCGTTCGCCAATAAAATCTGGAACGCGGCGCGATTTCTATTTTTCAATCTCGAAAAAATCGAAGCGGTGGGCGTGACGCTCGAGGAACTCGCGGCGCCGGAGATTCGCGCCAAGGCGCCGTATGCGACGCGCGACGCGCTGCCGCATCAGTGGATTTTCTCGCGCCTCGCGGCGGTGACGGCGCAGATCGATGACGCGCTTGAGAATTTTCGTTTTCACGAAGCGGCGCACGTTATCTACCACTTTTTCTGGGGCGACTTCTGCGACTGGTATATCGAATGGCTGAAACCGCAATTGGCTTCGCAAAACCGCGAGGATGCCATTGCGACGTGGCGCAATTTGTTTGCGGCGTTTGAGTATGCGTTGCGGCTGCTGCATCCGTTCATGCCGTTTCTGACCGAAGAGCTTTGGCATAAATTGCCACAAACCGCAGGCACGAAGTCCATTTCGCTGCAAAGCTTTCCCGTACCGCATGAAAACTGGGCGAACCCAGACGCGGAAGGGAGCGTCGCCGCGCTTCAGGAGCTGATTATCGCGGCGCGGAACATCCGCGCGGACTTGAAGGTGGAAAACAAGAAAAGGGTGGGAGCTGAGTTGGCCTCGAAGACCGCAGCGGCACGCAAACTCATCGAAGCGAATCTCGATGTTATCCTGCGGCTCGGGACACTTTCGGCGCTGCAGGTAACGTCTGGCACATTGGAAGCGGGCGATGGAGTGGTACGCTCCACATCGCAATTCGATTTGCGGATTCAGTTTGGCGAAGCGGCGGACCCGAAAGCCGAAATGGCCAAATTGAAAAAAGAGAAAGAGCGGCTGGAAAAGGACGTCGCGTCGAAACAGCAGCGGCTGGCGGATGATACATTTCGAAGCCGCGCGCCGGCGGAGATTGTTCGCGGCCTGGAGGCCACGCTGGCCGAGCGGCGAATTGAATACCAGAAAATTGTCGACCGGCTCGCGCAATTGGAATAACGCGGCGATGCGTTTTTCCTGAGTTTCCGCGCACTGCAGATTTCTCGTCCCGCAGAAACATTCGGGACGCAGAAAGCGCGCCGCATGCCGGCTCCCTTCGCCAAAACGCTCAGGGCGAGCGGGACGACAATGCGAATTTATGGGGCGAGCGAAATCACACAAACAAACGAACCGTTCGAGCCTGCCGGGGCCTACGGACAAGCGCATCGATGCGCTGCTGTTGCTGCTCGCCGAAAATACGACGATCGTGATCAGCGGAGCGCAAATCGCAAAGGAAATCGGCGTCCGGCGGCAAACAGTTTGGCGGTGGATTGAAACGCTGCGCGCCGCGGGCGTGAAAGTGAAAGGCCATCCGCGAAGCGGGTATCACATCGAGCGCGTCCCCGATATCCTCGCACCGCAACTGCTGGCACGGCGGCTGCACGGAGTGTCGCTTGGAAAGCGGATGTTCCATTTCTTTAAGACCGAGTCGACGAATACGGTCGCGATGCATTTGGGCGAAGAAGGCGATCCGCACGGAACCGTGGTGATCGCCGAGGAGCAAACGGCCGGGCGAGGGCGCGCGGGGCATTCGTGGATATCGGAGAAATCCGCCGGAATCTGCGTCAGTATTTTGCTGCGGCCGCAAATTTCTCCCATGCACGCGCCTGCGCTGACTTTGGCGATTGGCCTCGCGGCGCGCGACGCGATTGCGGAGGAAACGGGGTTGTCGCCAGACATTCGGTGGCCGAATGACGTGATGCTGAATGGCAAAAAAGTCTGCGGCATACTGACGGAAATGCAAGCCGAGCCGGATCGCATCCATTTCGCCGTGGCGGGGATCGGGATGAATGTGAACCAGTCGAAAATGCCGGGACAGCTTGCGGGCATTGCCACGTCCCTGCGGATGGAGACGGGCCGAGTTCATTCGCGCCTCGAAGCGCTCGCGCGGTTGCTGCGGCACGCCGACCGCTACTACAATCAATTCATCGCCGAGGGCGCGGGACCGATTCTCCGGCGATTCGCGGCAGTATCGAGCTATGGCGAAGGCAAGCGCGTGCGCATCACAACCAGCAAGGAAATATTCGAAGGAACAACGGCGGGGCTCGAGCCCACGGGAATCTTGCGCGTGAAGCGCGGCGACGGAAGAATCGAAAGCGTGATTTCCGGGAGCGTCGCGGAGGCGGAATGATGCTGCTGGCAATGGACGTGGGAAACACGAACACCGTGCTCGGCGTGTTTCGCGCCAAGGAACTGGCGGCGCACTGGCGCCTGACCACCGCGCGCGATCAGACGGTGGACGAATACGGAATCCTGACGCGCGAACTTTTCACGTTGGCGGGCCTGGCGGCGACGGAGATCAAGGGCGTGATGATCGCATCGGTGGTGCCGTCGCTGAACGCCACACTCGCGGAAATGGCCGAACGATACTTCGGCTTGAAAGCGCTTTTCGTCGAGCCGGGAATCAAGACGGGCATGCCCGTGCATTACGACAATCCACAGGAAGTCGGCGCGGATCGCATTGCCAACGGCGTGGCGGCATTCGCCAAATACGGCGGCCCGTGCGTGGTGGTGGACTTCGGCACGGCGATCAATTTCGACGTGGTATCGAAACGCGGAGAATATTTGGGAGGAGTTCTCGCGCCGGGCGTGGGCATTTCCGCGGATGCGCTTTTCGCGCGCGCGGCACGGCTGTTCCGCGTCGAGATTCGCGATCCCGGAAAAATCATCGGCACGAACACGGCGGCGTCGATGCAGGCAGGCTTGTACTACGGCTTCACGGACCTGGTCGACGGGATTCTCGAGAGATTGAAACAAGAATTGGGAGCAGAAACGCGCGTGATCGCGACAGGCGGACAAGCAGCGCTGATTGGCAGCGGCTCGAAACACATCGAAACGGTGGATGAGCATTTGACGCTGGAAGGACTGCGAATCCTTTGGGAGCGCAATGCGGCCGCGGAAGCGCCGGACGCGCGAACGACGGCGGAGAACCGCCCAGTCGCGCGCAAGGCGCTGCCTTCCGCGCGGAAATCGGCGCGCTAGCCGCGCTCTGGCGATGGCCGAGTTCAACTACTTCAATTATTTCACTGAAATCGAGGAGCACTTCTGGCGCAAACGCGGCGCACACTTATTGGTGTCGCCGCTCGATTGGGCGATTGTCGAAACGTGGCAGAAGGCCGCGATTCCGCTGGATGCGGTGTTGAAGGGCATCGACCGCGCCTTTGAAAGTTACGGCCGGTCGCGGCGCGGTTCCTCCGGGCGTTCGCTGAAGAGCCTGGCGTACTGCGTGGATGCCGTGCTCGACGCGGCAGCGGAGGCACAGGAAGTTGCCGCGGGCAAAGGGCCCGAAGCGCCTGCGCGATCTGCAACCGCAGAGCCGTTTTCGCGGGAGGAACTCGCGCGTTTTTTTGATGACGGCGCCGCGAAGCTCCATTCGACAGCGGCCAAATTCGCCGGTGATTCGCCGGAGCTTGCCAGGCGGCTTAGCGAAATCGCTCGAGGAGTCGAAGAAACGAAAGTGGCGCTCGACGCTCCGGGACATCTGGATCTCGAAAATCTCGAGCGCCGGCTCACCGTTTTGGAAGATAAACTGACGGCAACGCTGACGTCCACCGCGGATGCGGAAACGATGGTTCGAGTGCGGACGGAAATGGACCGCGCGCTCGCGCCCTACCGGCGGAAAATGGCCGCGGAACAGTTGGCGCTCGTGGAAAGACAATATCTCCAGAAGCAGCTGTTCGAGATTTACGGACTTTCCAGACTAAGCCTTTATTATTTGAAGTAATGGGCCGGCGATATTGAGGGTGTGCGCCTTGCGGAAATCCAAGCAAAGCGCAGGCTCCCTTGTTCCGGCTGTTGACTTCGATGCGCGTAAAAATTGAAAAACTCGTTTATGGAGGCGAAGGCCTGGCGCACGCAAATGGCGAGGCCGTGTTCGTACCGTTCGTGCTGCCGGGAGAAGACGTTGAGATCGAGCCCGGCGAGCGCAAGAAGAAATTCATGCGCGCGCGCGTTACGCAAATCCTAACCGCGTCGCCGGACCGTATCGCTCCGCAGTGCCCGCACTTTGGCATTTGCGGAGGATGCGACTACCAGCACGCACCGTACGAAGCGCAGCTTCGGTACAAAGAACAGATTTTGCGCGAGACGCTTCGGCGTCTGGGGCGCATCGACTGGCAAGGCCCGATTTCCGTGCACGCGTCGCCGCCGTGGGAGTATCGAAACCGCGCGCAATGGAAGATTCGGCCGGCTGCAGGCGATTCCGATGGCGGCGCTGCCGGCATTGGATATTTTCGCGCAGGCACCTCTACGTTGTGTCCGGTTGACGTTTGCCAAATTCTCTCGCCGAAACTTTTCACAACGTTTCAAGCCCTTCGCACAATTCTAAGCGAAGGAAACTTTCCGGAAACGTTGCGCGAAGTGGAAGCGTTCGCCGATGCCGAAGACCAGGGAGTCCTACTGAATATCACCTGCACTTCCCTGCCCCGCTCAGCCGAGACTCTCGCGAAACTGCTGCGCGAGAAGATCGAAGATGTGACAAGCATTCTGGTGCAAGACGCGCGCGGCGAGCGAATGTCGTTGTACGGCCCCGGATTTCTGCAATACAAAGTGGGCCAGAATTCTTTCCGCGTCGGACACATGTCTTTTTTTCAAGTGAACCGATTCCTCGTGGCGGAAATGGCAAACGTGATCGCGTCCGCGGCGGGAACGGGCGAATTGGCGTTTGATTTGTACGCAGGCGTTGGATTGTTCGCCACGTCGCTGGCCGCGGGATTCGCACAGGTCGTGGCAGTCGAGGCGAACCCCGCGGCGGCGCGCGACCTCGAAACCAATGCGGGATTGAGCGCGAAAGCAATTACGGCGCGAAATGACTCGGCGGAAGCGTTCCTCGCCGGATGGAAACAAAAACGCGGAGCAAGGCCTGATGTGGCTGTCGTCGACCCTCCACGAGCGGGCCTTGAGCGCAGCGCGCTCGAAAAGTTAATGAGCGTTTCCCCGCGACGAATTCTGTACGCGTCCTGCGATCCTTCGACGCTCGCGCGCGACCTGGCAACTCTCTGCGTGAAGGAGTATCATCTCGAATATATGCACCTTTTCGATATGTTTCCGCAGACCTATCACATCGAGGCCCTCGCGCAATTGGAGCGCGGGCGGTGAAGTTGCCAGCGCTGTGGCTTGCGCTGGCGTTTGCTTCCGGCATCGTCGCTGAAGAAATTCCTGGTACGCATTGGCAGATATGGGCGGCGGCCGCATCGGCGTTGATCGCAACTGGGCTGCTCCTTGCACTCGCTTGGAAGAGAAAGTCGGCTGCGTGGATTTTCGCGCTGGCGGCGTGGTTCGCGCTTGGCGGGCTAGCCATGCAGATGCAGCAGCGCAATGTTGCCGCCGACGATGTGGCGCGTCTGATTGGCGCGGGAAAAATCGACGCGCGCGTGCCGCTGCACTGGCGCGGAACGCTGCGCGAGGATCCCGAGCGGTTGCCGTGGGGCGTGCGTTACACAATCAGCCTCGCGCAAGTGGAGGCGCTGGGGCACACAAGTCCCGCGCAAGGCGGCCTGCGCCTGACGTATTACCACGAGCGCGGCGATGCCGCACTTTCCAACTTTCGCGCGGGAGATCGCGTCGAAGCGCTGTGTCAAGCGCGCATCCCGCGAAACTATGCGGACCCGGGCGTATTTGATGAACGCGCGTTCTTGAAGCGGCAGAACATCGATCTCATCGGCACTCTGCGCAGCTCATAGCTTATCGAGAAGATTGGCGTCTCCCATCCCTCGATTGCGCAACGATTCGCGCGCGTTCGCGGCGATTTGCTCGCGAGGCTGGACAGACCCTACGCCGGCAAGCGCGACCGAATTGCAATCCTCCGCGCCATGCTGCTGGGGGATCGCAATTTTGTAAATTCCGAGATCGCCGAACGCTTCCAAAAAACCGCCGCATTTCACGCGCTCGTGGTTGCAGGGTTGCACGTCGGAGCGATCGCGATCTTCATTTTCTGGCTGTGCCGCTTGCTGCGGCTGCCGCTGAGCGCCACAACGGCGGTCACGCTCATCGTCTTGGCCGGATACCTCGGCGTGGTTGAGGATCGCCCGCCCATATTGCGCGCGGCGCTGATGACGGCGATTTTTCTCTGCGCGCGATTGCTTTTCCGGCGCGTCGCTCTGGTGAATACTGTCGCGCTCGCGGCGCTGATTCTGCTTATCGCGCGCCCCGGCGAGGTTTTCGACCCCAGCTACCAATTGTCGTTCCTCGCGGCAGGCGTCATCGCAGGACTGGCTTTGCCTTGGATCGACCGTACCAGCAGTCCCGTGCGGCGGGCGCTCGAGCACATGGGCGACGTCGCGCGCGACCGTCTGCATTCGCCACGCGCCACGCAATTCCGGCTCGACCTGCGGAGCGTTACGAATGCGCTCGCAAACAAAATGCCAAAACGTTTTGCCGGATACGCTGAAGCGATTCTGACCGTGCCCGTACGCATCGGCCTGCGGCTCTGGGAGCTTGCGTTGCTTTCGTTCTGCATTCAGCTTGGCATGATGCCTCTGCTGGCGCTTTATTTTCATCGCGTCAGCTTGTCTGGACCGGCAAGCAATGTGCCTGCCGTGCTGCTGACCACGCTGATTGTCCCACTGGGATTTCTCTCATTGCTGGCAAGTTTCCTGTGGACAGGCTTGGGCGCGGCAATCGGGCGAATTGTCAGTCTGCTGGTTGGCTGGCTGCTGGGCGTTCTCGGCTGGTTTATCCGGCTGCCGGACGCGTCGTGGAGAATCCCCGGCCCGCCACACTGGTTTCTTGCGGCGTTCGTGGCTGTTCTGGGGGATTGGCGGCATTTGCATGGTCCGTTGCGCAGCAACCGCGCGAGACGGCGCGAGGACCGGCTGGCGCGGCGCGAAGAAGCGCGCGGCGGGCCACGGAATGGCTCATCCTGAGTACGCTGTTCGCTCTAGCCGTCGTGGTGGCAACGTATCCTTTCCGGTCGAATATCGACAAAGGAAAACTCGAAGCGACCGTACTCGACGTAGGCCAGGGCGACTCAATTTTCATCACTTTTCCCGGCGGTCAAACGATGCTGATCGACGGTGGCGGCGCGGCAGGAGCCGGGTTCGTCGGCGGGTATCATTCGGGCATCGACATCGGAGAGCAGGTGGTTTCGCCGTATCTTTGGTCGCGCGGAATCAAGACGCTGAACGTGGTGCTGCTCAGCCATGCGCACCACGATCATATCGATGGGCTGCGCGCGGTGCTCAATAATTTCCGCGTTGGGCAGCTCTGGGTGGGCCGCGACGAGAACACCATGGCCTATCGCGATCTGCTGGCCGAGGCAAGAGCGCACCACGTCAAAATTGTGCACAAGATGCAGGGGGATGATTTCGACTGGAAAGGAGTCCGCGGGCAGGTGCTCTGGCCGGCGAATCCGTCGCAAGCCCCGGCGGCAGCAAATAACGACTCCGTTGTGCTGCGCCTCAAGGACGGCGGCGTTGGCTTTTTGCTGACGGGCGACATTGAAAAGCAAGTCGAAAAAACACTGACGCAAGAGCATGAGCCGCTCGCCGCGGATTTTCTGAAAGTCCCGCATCACGGAAGCGACACATCTTCAACCGAACTATTTCTCGACGCCGTCGCGCCGCGCGTCGCCGCAATTTCCGTGGGCGCTGGCAATTCGTACGGCCAACCGAACGCGGAGACAGTCGATCGGTACCGGGCAAAAGGAATCAAGTTGCTGCGAACGGACCAGGACGGCGCGGTGACAGCAGTTACAAATGGCCGCACACTTTCGGTGCGTACTTTCTCTGGCTCTGCGGCAAAGTAGAAGTCTTGGGAATCTGAACGGCTGGGTGCAACGAGCGCGTCTTACGAACCTGATTTTTCGCTCGACGAGTCCTCGGAATTTTCGATCTCAATTCCCTCGTTGCTCTTCAGGTACTCGGCGATGATGCGGCGCGCCTTGTCCGCCTCGGACTCCATAACGATAACGTCCGACCCGTGAAAGCCGTCGCCTGGCTCGCCCATGGGGAAAGGATCGGTGTTGGATGAGCCGGGGGATTTGATGCCCGCGCTTTCGAGCAAACCGCGGATCACCATGGCTTCGGTGGCCGAGCCGGCCGAGTGAATCACTACCGTCTTCTCCTGATGGCGATCTGGACTCACCTAGCTCCTCTCGATGACCTTGTTAACCCGCATGAAACCATCTAGCTGCCACTGGGAACTCAGCCCATACTAATCCAAGAAGCCGCTTCGGGCCAGCGATGATTGCAATCCATGGTAAACGTTCGCCAACCCGGACATGGCGATGGACTGGCTTGATGGATGCTGCAGGCCTATCGCATCCAATGCATTTTGGCCCAGAGAAGCGCCAAACCCGCCAGAAATCCGATGGCTGCCTGATACTCGCGATTCCGGCGATAGATCTGCGGAGAGAATCGCGCCACGGATTCCTCCGCCTGCTTGCGCGGCCAAATTCGCGGCAAAAACAAAGGCACGCGCGCCGCGTATCGCGCGAAGTTGTCTCCGTAAAGGCCTCGCAATTCCCCTTCTTCGCGCTTCATCACCGCCGGATAAAATAAAGCAAGATAGGCGGCAACGATAACTCCGGCCCAGAGAGAATCGCCGGCGACAATGAATCCGGCCGCCAGGATCGCGCTTCCGAAATAGAGCGGGTTGCGCGTAAAGGCATAAGGCCCGTGCGTGGCTAAAACTTCGTGTTTGCGAAGATAACCGGCAGCCCACGCGCGAATCGCAAGTCCGGCTACGCCGACAAACGCACCAACGATCAACGAGCGCGCCGACGGCTCTGCCAAAACCAGATAGCCGAGCGCCACTGGATAGCCGATGCGCACGCGCCAACGAATCCAGAACTTCGCCGCAGCAGCCATCAGTTTGTCCTCAGGCGGCGCGCCACGGCGTCGAGCGCCTGCTCGACAGTGATCGAAAGCATGGATGCCGCCGGAGCCTTTTCGCGGCGATAGGTGGTTTCCTCCGGAGAAGCATTTCGGACGACGATATCGCGGTGCGAAAAAGGCCCGTTGCGCGCAGGATCGGTTGGGCCGTAAAGACCAACGACCGGCGTGCCCAACGCGGAAGCGAGATGCAGCGGCCCCGTATCCCCGGCGACCAACAATTTCGCGCGCCGCAGGAGCGCCATCAACTGCGCAAGCGTAAACAATTCCACGAGCGGTTGCGGGGAGCCTGCTTCGCGCTGGACCGTTTCGGCGAGGCCGCGTTCGCCGGGCCCGAAGCTGATGACAGCCCGCCAGCCGTAACGTTCGGTCAAAGCACGACACAGAGCGCCGTAGCGCTCCGCAGGCCAGCATTTCGAACCCCACCCGCCGCCCGGCGATACCACGAAAAACTCTTTCACTGTGCTCTCGGTCAAAATCTGGTCGACACGCGCCTGCGCATCGGGCGCAATCTGCAAAGGAAAGCGTATCTCCGCTGGCCGCGCGCCGATCGATTCCACCAGCTCAAGATTATGCTCGACCTTATGCGCGCGTTGCGGCATCACCGTGCTGGTGTAGAAAAACGCCGCTCCAGCTTCGCGAGCGTAGCGCGCGTCGAAGCCAATGCGGCGCGGGGCTCCCGAAAGCCGCGCGAGAATCGCGGAGCGATAGAGAGACTGGAAATCGAGAGCCGTGGTGCAGTGCGCCGCGCGCAACTGGCGAACGCTCGCCATCACACTGCGCCAATCGTTGCGGTCGATGGCCATCACGCTCGTGACATCGGGGTTGCCGTCAAGAATCGGCAGCCATTTGCGGTCGGCGAGCCAATGAATCTCCGCGCGCGGAAACGTCTCGCGGAGCGCGGCAACCGCGGGAAGCGTATGTATGATGTCTCCCAACGCGCCCATGCGCAGGATTAGAAAGCGTTCCTCATCCATGGGATGCTTGTCGAATGCGCTTGACCAAGTCGCGCGTGGAATGCTGCTTGGGGTCGCCGGCAATCGCGACGCGAATGCCGAGCCGCTCCGCTTCCGCGCGCTCGGGGACCGTCTCGACTGTGTAGTCCGTGCCCTTGGCGTGAACATCCGGGCGCAGGTCGCGCAAAAGCCCGCGTACGTCGGGCTCACCAAAAATCACAACGTAATCCACCGCGGCGAGGGCGGCAACCAGCTCGGCGCGCGCTTGCGCGGGCAATATCGGGCGGCCAGAACCCTTCAACCCACCGACGCTCGCATCCGAATTCACGGCGACGACCAGCACGTCCCCTTCCCGGCGCGCTCCTTCGAGATAGCGCACATGTCCGGCATGCAGCACGTCGAAGCAGCCATTCGCAAGCACGATGCGCTGGCCGCTTTTTCGGTGCGCATCGAGCCGCGTTTGCAGCTCCGCTCCGCTAAGAATCTTGGAACGGGTATTCATGCGCCCGCGGTCGCCTCGCCGCGAATCGCCGCTTCCAACTCGCTGCGCGTAACCGTCGCGGTGCCGCGTTTCATCACCACGATCCCGCCCGCGTAGTTCGCCAGATGCGCAGCTTCGACAAACGACGCTCCCGCCGCGAGCGCCAGCGTAAACACGGCAATGACCGCATCGCCCGCGCCGGTAACGTCCACTGCGTCCGCGGAACCATAAACGCCAATCTCGTAGGGCGGCTTCGATTTCTCGAAGAGAACCATGCCGTCTTTTCCGCGCGTCACCAGCAGCGCGCCCAGCCCCAGCACGCGCAGGGTGCGCCTCCCGAGTGTCTCCAAACTTCGACGATTGTCGCCGATTCGCGCGTGATACAGCGCTTCGAGCTCGGGTTCGTTGGGCGTCGCCGCCGTGAGATGCACGCCGCGGTAATCGAGCAGCCGATGGCGCGAATCGAGCGTTACGGTTTTCAAGCGCAGCCTCTTGAGCAACTGAGGAGTAACCGAGCCAGCCCCGTAATCGGAGACGATCACTGCATTCGATTGGCCGATACGCACGCGGCATTTGCGGACAATCGCCGCAACCGCGCTCGCGGGCAGCTCTTTTTCCGGCTCGCGATCCACGCGCAACACCTGGTGGCGTGCCGTATGCGTCCATCGAGCGAGATAGCGCGTCTTTGTGGTTGTGGTCCAGCCGCGCGCGCGGATGATGCCCGAGACATCCACGCGTTTGCGGCGGAAATAATCGATCAGCGCGCCGCCGGCGGCGTCGTCGCCCACAGCGCCAATGGGCAAAACATGCGCGCCCAAATCGGCGAGGTTGTTTGCGGCGTTTCCGCCGCCTCCCGGAACGATTTCCGTCTGCTTGTGACGCAGAATCAGCACTGGAGCTTCGCGCGAAACGCGCGAAATTTCCCCCGTCACGTATTCGTCGACTACGAAATCGCCGAGCACAATGACCGTTTGGCGCGTAAACGTGGACACGAGATCGAGCAAGCGGGATAAATCGGGTAGACGCGCCGTGCGATCAGCGTTTTTTCGCTTCGGAGCCATCGCCGCCTCCCAGAATGAAATTGACAGCGGCCGTCAGATCCTCAGCAACATGATCCGGCTGGCGAGGCCATTGGCGCCGATGCCACTCGTATTCACCGCGGCCATAGCCTGAGAGAACGAGAATGCCCCGGCATCCGGCGGTCTGCGCCATCAAAATGTCATCGTACCGGTCGCTCACGAGAACGGAACGAGCCAAATCGAGCGCGTGCTCGCGCGCCGCCTGCTCGAGCATCCCCGGCAGCGGCTTGCGGCAGTTGCAATGATCGTCGCGGATGTGCGGACAATAATAAACGGCGTCGATATGCGCACCGCCCGCCGCGAGTTCCTCCTTCATTTTCTGATGTATTTGGTCGATCAGCGATTCGGGGAAAAATCCGCGCGCCACGCCCGATTGATTGGTCACTACGACAACAGGCAGGCCAGCTTCGTTCAGCCGCCGAATTGCGGCCGCCGCAAACGGAAATATCGTAAACCGGCTCGGATGATTGGCGTAGCCCATCTCCTCGGCGATGGTGCCATCGCGATCGAGAAAGACGGCGCGGTGTTTCGGTGGCGTTTCAGGCACGGCGCGGCTGCTCCAGCCATTGAATCGCGGCGGCGCGAACGTCGGCGGTCTCGATGCGCGTCATGCAGCGATGATCGATCGGGCATTCGCGCAGAAAACACGGGCTGCATGCCACGGGATGGCGAACAATCGTGCGACGCTGCGTCCGCGGCGCGGTCCCCTCTGGATCCGTCGAGCCAAAAATGCCGACGACCGCAACGCCCACGGCAGCCGCGACGTGCATCGCCCCGGAATCGTTGCCAATGAAAAGCTGGCAGCGTGAAAATAGCGCGGGAAGCTCGCCGATGGGCGTCTGACCAACCAAATTGATGGGTTGATGGTGCATTCGCGCGGCAATTTGCCGTGAAACCTCTTCTTCTGAAGGCGTACCGAAAAGTATCACATCCGCCGCGAACTCATCAACGAGGCTGTCGGCCAGAGCTGCGAAACGTTCCGGCAGCCAGCATTTCGCGGAGCCATACGCCGCGCCGGGCGCGAGCGCAATTCGCAATGCGCCGCGGCGCGCTCCCGCCGTCTCAAGGCACAGCTCCGCCGCTTCCGATGCGCTTGCGGCGAGTTGCAAACGAATTTCCGCGACATCGGGCAATGAATCAACCCAGCCCGCGCGTCGAACCAGTTCGAGATAATAAAACGATTCGTGCGCCGGGATTTGCCCGGCGCGCGGAACTGGAATCGCGCGCGAAAGCAAGAACCTGCGGCCGTCGCGTGCAAAGCCGATACGCTCACGAATTCCCGCGCGCCAAACGAGCCACGCCGCGGAGAAGGCATTCTGCAGAAGAATCGCGCAGTCGAAATATCCGCCGCGCAGATCTCTGGCGATTTTTTCCATCGCGAAGGGATTCCGCACGGACGCATCGAGCGCGATGACGCGATCCGCGAATGGCTGTCCCCGGTACAGATCGGCAACCCACGGGCGCGCCAGGATCGCGATTTCGGCTTGCGGCCAGCGCGCGCGAATGGCTCCGAGCGCCGGAATGCACATCACCGCGTCGCCAACCCAGTTCGTCGCGCGGATAAGAATCTTCATCGAAGCCAACCCGGCCTTCTCTGTTCGATTTTGCCGAAGATCTCCCGCCAAAGCGCTTCTTCAGCGTTGAATTGCAGTGCAATCTTGCAGAAAAATATCGGCATGCGATTTGCACGAAGCGGCGCCAGATCGTAAATGTCCTTTTCCGTGCACAGAAGAGCGTCCGCACCCGCGGCAGCCGCGCGCGATTCCAGTTCAGACATATCGCGCTCCGTATAGAGATGATGATCGCGGAAGATGGCGCGTCCGGCGAGCGCAATGCCCCACTTCTGCAGATCGTCAAAGAAAGCGGCTGGATTACCAATGCCACAAAAACCGAAAAACCTTGCCGCCGTGGGCTGCTCGTTGGGGGTAGGACTCGCGGAAAAACTCCACGGCTCGATGGCAAGTAATCTCGTCTGCGCGTAATAGATCGGCGCGGATGTATGACGCTGAATCGCCGCTTCCGTCGCAGGCGCGTGTTCGGTTCGAGTGATCACGACAATGTCCGCGCGCGCGAGCGCGGAAATCGGTTCGCGGAGGCGTCCCGCAGGCAGAAGGTGAGCTTCTCCGAGCGAAGTCGTCGCATCGACCAAAACAATATCAACGTCACGCGCAAGCTGCAGGTGCTGAAAACCGTCATCCAAAATAAAGCACTCGACTCCGCGCGCTTCCAGTTCTCTGCCCTTCTCGATTCGATTGGCGCCCGCGCCAATTTCCACTTTCCTGCCAAGACGCCTGCGGAGCAGCGCCGCCTCGTCATTCCATCCCGCAACAATTTCCGAGTCCTCGCCCGCCCGCGATCGTTGCGGTAGCGGCCGATAGCCGCGGCACAGCACGGCGGTCGCTTTGCCCGTTTTCGCGAAGCGCTGCGCCAGCCACACGACCATGGGAGTTTTCCCCGTGCCGCCTACCGTGAGATTGCCCACGCTGATCACCACGCTATGCAAATGCCTTTGACGCAAAATGCCCACGCGATAGCTCCCGGCACGCAGACGCGCGCCCGCGCTATAGAGAGTCGAAAGCGGCCACAGAAGCGACTCGGCAAAAGTCACGCTCCGCCTCCGACTGCTTCGAGAATTTCGGCGACCCGTGCGAGCGTCCGAGCCGTGGCGCCGCGATTCGCTTCAACGAGCAAGCGCGCCTTGCGCCCCATTTCCTCGCGCCGCGCCGTATCGCGTATCAATTCCACCCACACTTTGCCGAGCTTTTCGCCGCTGGCGACCTGAATGCCCGCGCCGCCGCTCGAGAATCGCGCCGCCATCTCCCGAAAATTTTCCATCGAAGGACCGAACACCGGCGGCTTGGAAAACCACGCAGGCTCGAGGATGTTGTGTCCGCCAGACGCCACCAACGAACCACCCACAAAAACCGCGTCGGCGAGCGAGTAAAGGCCCGCCAGCTCGCCGATCGAATCGAGCACCAGAACATCGGCGTTTTCGTCGAGGGGAGAATCCATATCCAGTGCGCTGCGGCGAATCGCTTTCCAGCCGCGCTCCGCGACGGCGCGCACGGCGGAATCGAAGCGCTCGGGCTTGCGCGGCGCGAGAATAAACAGCGCGCGCCGCCAGTGCCGTTGCACGATGTCATAGGCGGCAAGAACGGCTTCTTCTTCGCCCGCAACCACGCTGCCGGCAACCAAAACGGGCCAGCGCTCCTGCTCGCGAATTTGCTGCGCCAGCCAATCGCCGAAAGGGCCCGGCGGAGGAGGTTCATGATCGTACTTGAGGTTTCCGGAGACTTCGATTCTGTCCTCGGGCGCGCCCATCGCCTTCAACCGGCGAGCGTCGTCCGCCGTTTGCGCCAGAAACAGTTCGGCATTGTGCAGCACGCGCGAGAAAAATCCGCCAATCAGCGGCTGAAAACGCCGAAAGCGCCGGAACGACCGTTCCGAGATCCGGCTGTTGATGAAGACGACGCGCACGTCTTCGCGATCCGCTTCGCGCATGAAATTCGGCCATATCTCCGTCTCGAGAATCACCACGAGCGCGGGCCGAATTTGATGCAGTACGCGGCGAACAGGCCCGGCCCAATCGAACGGGAAATAGAAAATGCCGTCCGCGAAGGCAATGCGCTCGCGCGCCACGCGCTGGCCGGTGGCCGTCGTGGTCGAGACGAAAATTCCGCGATTCGGGAATCGCTGCTTGAGGCCCTCGACGAGTGGCTTGGCGGCGAGCACTTCGCCGACCGAGACTGCGTGAATCCAAATGGCTGAGTTGCCGGGGATGCCGCGGGCGAGCGTCCGCGGCAGATGTCCCATGCGCTCGCGGAAGCTTCCGATGTACTTCCCGCGGCGCAGTCCCTGCACGATGAAATATGGCGCGAGCAGCACCATGCCAAACGCCATCAGCACGCTGTACAAGAAATACATGGGTGGGAGCGGGGCGCCTTTCAAAAAACGGCTGCCAGTCGCAAGAGACGTATTATAGTGGCAACGCGCTTTCGAAACCCACAACGTTTCCGGCTGGCGTTGCATCTATGGTCAAGCGACGATGCGAAGCATTCTAATTCTGGCGACGCTGAGCCTGCTTACGCCTGTCTCGTGGGCGCAACGCTCGGATTTTTCCAAATTGCCCGCGAAAGATATACATCAGAACTTCGCGGTTGCCGCGGACGCCTATTCCAACGCGTCGCGGTCGAAACAGAAATTCGGCAAAGCGGATCCTTACAGGGCGGGAATTCTGGCCGTTGAAGTCTATTTGCGCAACGATATGAAGTATCCGGTTCACGTTGATTTGACTACCATACGCCTGATGATTGACGCGCCGGATGGCAAGCGGTTCCACCTGCGGCCTTTGAGCCTGCGGCACACCGCCGAAGAGATCGCTCATCCGCAAGGGTCCTCCGCGCCGACCCAGCATCGGTTTCCCACGATTCCCTTCCCGCACGGCGGCGGCAAGCAGCGCGGCATCATGGACAAACTTCAGCCTCTGACGTTTCAGTCGGACATTGTGCCGCCCGGCGGAATAACTCACGGGTGTGTCTTCTTCGACGTAAGTCATCATTTCGACCTCGTCCCCTACGCCTCGCTCTACGTTCCCGACGTCAAATCCGTCGCATCCAACTCCGCCCTCATCTATTTCGAAGTCTCGCTGGGGCAAAAGCCCGCGCAATAGTCGTATCCGGCCATCATCGAGTCAATGACCAAGCCGATGATTTATTTTCTTACCTAATCTCGGGTAGTGGATCAGTCTGCTGCTGGCTTATAATCTGGCCGCGATGTCGGGAAAACACATGACAGCGCGGCGGTTCGGTTACCTGGGGTTGCTTGTGCTTGCATTCCTGCCGGTTGCTTTTCCGGTTTCGGGACAGCGGAAGCAAACGGCGTCAAATCACCAGCTCGCTGCGGAAATCGACAAACTCTTCACTGCTGACATCAAGAACGAAACGCCCAGCCACGTGATACACGCGCGTGTCCGTCAGATTTTTGCCGAGCACGGGGTGCCAACGGACGAAATGGTCGGCGAAGAAGCGGCCGAGGAGTACGTTATGTTGCTGTCCGGCGAGCCCCTGACCTTCGTCAAAACGGCGCTGCCCCAGCTCAAGCGGGCCGCCGACGCTGGAAAAGTCTCCCGGAACAGTTACATCTATCTCCGTGCTCAAGCGCGCCAGAAAAAGATTCGCGAGAAGTTCAGCGGGCCGCCTGCAAACTCGACATTGCAAAGAGAAATCGAGCGTCTTTTTAAGACTGACCAGGCAGTCCGTCCCGCTGGCGAAAAAACATGGGACCTCAAAAAACAAGAGGCGACAGATCGCGCGGACGGAATTACGGCCCACGCCATTTTCGCTAAGTACGGCCTTCCCACATTCGCCCTGGTCGGGCCACAGGCTGCACAAGATTTCGATGACGTTATTCAGCACCAGCCGCTCGCTTTTCAGAAACAAGTGCTGCCCCAGATGGAAGCCGATGTTGCGGCGGGCCTGGTTAGTTCAGAAAGCTATGCGATGCTGCTCGACCGCGTGGCATCGAGTTCCGGTCAACCTCAGACCTATGGTGAGAATTTTGTGTGCACGCCCGACGGGAAAATCAAGCCGTCGCCAATTGCCGATCCCGAACGGGTGGATCCTCGCCGCGCCGAATTGGGGCTGATGCCTTTGGCCTTGTATTCGAAGGTGCTCGGAGAGCTTTACATGAACAGCTTTTGCGCACAGATCGCTGCAGCGAATAGAAAGGCAGCCCCCAACAAACCCGCAACGCCACACTTATAGAGGTCTAGTCGTCCGGATTCTCGCTCCGCGCTCATGGTCAGAGCTTAATTGGAAACTGACCCAACAACCAATCTCGTCCCGGTTTGCTGAATCCGCGACACTCGGCTAAACTCAAGTTTCGCTTTTTCCTCCATCGCACACCATTCGAGGCTCATGGCGCTTCTCGACGAACTGAACCGGCAACAGGGCGAAGCAGTTTTGGCGACCGGAGGCCCCGTGCTGGTGCTTGCGGGAGCCGGAACGGGCAAGACGCGCGTGATTACCTACCGCGTCGCCTATTTAGTGGAGCAAGGCATCCCCGGCAAAAATATTCTTGCCGTAACGTTCACGAACAAAGCGGCCGAACAAATGCGCCGCCGCATCGAGACCCTTCTGCGCTCGAGCGGACGCGACGCCTCCGATATTTCGATTTCGACGTTTCATTCCTTTTGTGCCCGCCTACTCCGGCGCGAGGCCAATCGCGCAGGTTTGCCCAGCAATTTTACGATTTACGATGACGACGATCAGGCGCGCGCCGTAAAGCTCGCGGTGCAAAATCTGCGCCTGGCGGAGAAGGAATTTGCGCCGCGTCCCGTGCGCGACCGCATCAGCTCCGCGAAAAATCACAATCTCTCGCCCGGCGAGATGGAAGCCGAGTCCTATGATCCCTTCGGAAAGAACGTCGCCGCAATCTATCGCGAATACGAGAACATTCTCGCCAAGGCCAGCGCCCTCGATTTTGACGATCTGCTGCTTCGCGCCGTCAAGCTCCTTCGCGAGGACGCACAAGTGCGCGCCCGGTGGTGCGAGCGCCTTCGCTTCATCCACGTCGACGAATTTCAGGATACCAACGCCTCGCAGGAGGAGCTGGTGCGGCTGCTCGCGGGAACAGAACGGAACGTTTGCGTGGTTGGCGACGAAGATCAGTCCATTTATGGCTGGCGCGGCGCCGTGAGCGGAAATTTCCAACGCTTCCTCGGGGATTTTAAGGGCGCGCGCACGATTCGCCTCGAGGAAAATTACCGCTCGACGCAGATGATCCTAGACGCGGCAGGACACGTGGTCAGCCACAACCGCAAGCGCCTCGGGAAAGATTTGAAAGCGGTACTCGGCGCGGGCGAGTTGCTGAAGTTTTACGAGGCGCGCGACGCCTTCGACGAAGCCGAATACGTTTGCGGCGAAATCACGCGCATCTTGCGCGATGATTCCAGTGCAACGCTCGCCGTGCTGTACCGCACATCGGCGCAGTCGCGCGCCTTTGAGGAATCTCTGCGGCGGCTCGGCGTGCGCTACCGCGTGGTGGGCGGATTCAGTTTTTATCAGCGCGCGGAAATCAAGGACGCCCTGGCATACGTGCGCCTGGTTCTGCATCCCGAGGACGATATTGCGCTCCTGCGCGTGCTCAACGTGCCCCCACGCGGCATCGGCAAAGTGAGCGTCGACGCGCTGCGAGATATTGCGCGCGAATTCAAGGAATCTCTCTGGCAAACGATTCCGCGTTTGGCAGGGGCCGGCAAATCCCGAGGTGGCGCCGCCCTCGGCGCGTTTCGCGAAATGATTTTGGGCCTTGTTAAAGAATGCGAGAAACGAACTCCTGGAGAATTGGTCGAAGTAGTGCTCGAACGCACCGGCTATCTCGATTGGGCGGAACAGCAGGACAAACTCGATCAATCCACGCGCGCCGATAATCTGCGCGAACTATCCAATGCCCTCGCAGAGGCCATCGAAGCGGGCCAATCCCTGGAAGACATCCTCGACCGCTCGGCGCTCGTGAGCGACGCGGATGAATATGATGAAGGCGTTCCCGTGTCGCTGATGACTCTTCACAGCGCGAAGGGCTTGGAATTCGACCACGTGTTCCTCGCGGGACTCGAAGAAGGCCTGCTGCCGCACGGCCGCTCGCTCGGCAGCGACGAGAAAATCGAGGAGGAGCGCCGCCTGTGCTACGTGGGCATGACGCGAGCGAAGCGCACGCTGACGTTGTCACGCGCCGCTTCCCGGCGCTTGTGGGGCAATACGGACCTGGCCGCGGCCGCGCCGTCGCGATTTTTGGCCGAAATTCCCATCGAGCTGATTGAGGCCGCGCAAGGCTCGCTCGCGGAGCCCGGCGAAACTCGGCGCTATGAGCCGGATCCCGACTTTTACCAGAGCGAATATCGCCGCCCAGGAAAATTTCCAGCGCGCGGCTCGGGCCCGGCTCGTGTTAAGCGAGCCTCAAACCCGCTCATCGGGACGCGCGTGCGCCATCCCAACTACGGCGTGGGAACGATCCTCAGTGTCGAAGAGGACGGCGACGACCGGAAATTCACCGTCAGCTTTCGCGATCATGGAACTAAAAAGCTGATCGAGCGTTACGCTCACCTCGAACCTGCATAGCACGCCACCCACATCTGGCATTGCGGCGGCAACCCCGCTCAAGGTACAGTTTCGCCCGAGGAACACCGACAAACGAAGGGGCGTGGCCGGTGAACAGACAACTTTTCCGAACCAAGAGCATCGACCAGCTGATCTATGACGCGGACCTGCCTGAGCACCGCCTCAAAAAGACCCTCGGCTGGCTCAGCCTGACAGCCCTCGGTATCGGCGCCATTATCGGCAGCGGCATTTTCATCACCACCGGGACCGCCGCCGCTGGCGAAGTGGACCGTTACCCCTCGATCCTCCAAGCGCCTCTTCTCAGTGTCCTAATGCACGGCAGCCATGCGCTTGGCATCAACGGCAGACCCGGCGCCGGTCCGGGCATCGCCGTATCATTTCTCGTGGTGGCGCTGATTTGCGCTCTGGCCGGACTCTGCTACGCCGAACTTGCCTCCATGATTCCCATCGCCGGCAGCGCGTACACCTATACCTATGCGACGCTCGGCGAGTTCATCGCCTGGATCATCGGCTGGGATTTGATCCTTGAATACGCCGTCTCGAATATGGCCGTCGCCGTCGGCTTCTCCGCCTACGTCAACAATCTCCTCGGCACATTCCACATTCACATCCCCGATTCTCTAGGCGCTCCGGCGTACGACCCTGCCGTCGGGTGGGCGTGGCATTTCAACTTGCTCGGCTTCCTGATCGTAATGTTTCTTACCGTTTTGCTTGTGCGCGGCATTCGCGAATCGGCCCGCGCGAACAATATAATGGTCGGAATCAAGCTTCTCGCCATCGTGATTTTCTGCGTCGTCGCCAGCAAATACATTCAGCCCGCGAATCTGAAGCCATTTTTTCCCAACGGTTTTCAAGGCGTGCTCACCGGCGGCGCAATTGTGTTTTTCACCTACATTGGTTTCGATTCCGTATCCACTGCCGCCGAGGAGTGCCGGAACCCCAAGCGCGACGTGCCCCTGGGCATTCTCGTCTCGCTTTTTGTCTGCGCCATTTTTTACGTGGCCGTGGCCATCGTGCTTACGGGCATTCAGCACTGGGATAAGCTCAATAACGCCGCGCCCGTCGCCAATGCCCTCGAGGCCATCGGCCTGAAAGTGACCGATCGCTGGGTCACCGTCGGCGCGCTGATGGGCATGATTTCCTCGATTCTCGTTTTTCAGTTGGGCCAGGCGCGCGTCTGGTTCGCCATGTCCCGCGACGGCCTGCTGCCGGCGATTTTTTCGCGCGTTCACAAAGTGTTTCGCACGCCGGATTTTGCCACCTGGGTGGCGGGATTTTTTGTCGCCATTCCTGCTGGGATTTTCGACATCGGCACGCTGGTGAACCTCACCAATATCGGCACTCTCTTTGCATTCATTCTCGTTTCCGTCGCCGTTTTGATTTTGCGCAAGCGCCAGCCGGACCGCCCGCGCGCTTTTCGCGTCCCATTTTCTCCGTGGATCCCCATCGCCTCGGTGATTTTGTGCTTTGTTCTTATGGCCAGCCTCACCGTGGAAAACTGGGTGCGCTTTTTCGTCTGGCTGATCGTCGGCCTGCTTCTCTATTTTGATTTCGGCGTGCGCCACAGCACCGCTGGTCGAGCCGCCGATCCGGCTGCGCAGCGTGGCCTGATGTTGCTGTCTGACAAGGCGCTCATCGCCCTCAGCGCGACATTGCTCTTTCTGGCGATTGTTGGAGCAGGCATCGTATTCGACGGCGTAGTGTACGCGGGCATTCTCGAGAGGATCGGCCTCATTCTCCTGGCCATCGCCGCATTCGTGTTTTTGCTGAGAGGCTGGAAACATTACCGCGAGGATTCGCCTGCCGCCAAAGTCGCATAACCGTACCGCGTCCGGCGCAATGACCGGGGCTCAACCTGAATCCGATGCTTCCCGTCTAGCGCGCCTGCCCAAAGCTGAGCTCCACGTTCATCTCGAAGGGTGCATGACGCCCGCGCTGCTCGCTGAACTAGCCGCGAAACACGGCGAGAAGCTGGACCTTCAAAAAGTCGAAGAGCGGTATCGCACCCGCACTTTTCCCGAGTTTCTGGAACTCTTCAAATGGGCCACGTCTTACCTGCGCTCTCCGGAGGATTATGCGCGGCTGGCGGACGCCACGGCCGCGCGCATGATCGCGGAGAACTGTCACTACGCCGAGGTAACGCTGTCGATCGGCGTGATGCTCCTGCGCAGGCAGGACGTAGAGGCAAATTTCGCCGCGATCCTGAAGGCGCTCGAACGCCCCGCGCATCGTTCTCGCCTGCGGATACAGTGGATTTTCGATGCTGTCCGGCAGTTCGGGCCTGAGAAGGCGATGGACGTTGCGCGCCTGGCAGCGCGGTTGAAATCCTCAGGCGTCGTCGCCTTCGGCCTGGGCGGAGATGAAGAATCACTGCCCGCCGCGGATTTTCGCGGTGCGTACGACTACGCCGCAAGCGAAGGTCTGCATCGATTGGTGCACGCCGGCGAGATGGGCGGGCCGTCGGCCGTGCGCGACGCGATTGAATTTCTTGGAGCCGAACGCATCGGACACGGAATCGCCAGCATTCGTGACGAAACGCTTATGGCCCTCCTCATCAAGCGGCAAATCCCTCTGGAAATTTGCCCGCAAAGCAATGTGTGCACCGGGGCGCTGGCGAAGCTGCTCGGCGTGGCGCGCGCGCGAATCCAGGACCATCCTTTGCCGAAATTTTTTGCTCGCGACGTTCCCGTAACGCTCTCCACCGATGATCCCGCAATGTTTCGCACCAGTCTCGACGAAACGTACTCTCTCGCCGCCACAAAAATGGGGCTCAGCAGCGCGCAGCTCGTTACTATCGCCGAAGCAGGATTCCGCCATGCTTTTTTGCCGGCAGACGAAAAGCTGACCCTGCTTACCAACTTCCGTACCGTCGCCAAGAGCCTCGGCCTGCTATAATGTCGCCCATGAAAGCTCACGTTTGGGTAATGCCTAAATCCACGGTCCTCGATCCGCAGGGCCAGACCATCCAGCATGCTCTGTCGTCGCTGGGTTACTCGAAAGTGCAGCACGTGCGCCAGGGCAAGTTCTTTGTGCTGGATCTCGACGGCGCGAACGCCGAAGAGACAAAAACACAAATCGAAAAGATCGCCCGCGAAGTCTTGACCAACCCGGTCATCGAGGAATTCCGTTACGAAATTGTGCCCTGAACCTTCGCCTGCCGCTGGGTTCACTGATCCGTAGGGCCATTTCGCCGCAGGCATTTTCCGTTTCGCGGAATATGCTAACCTGATTCCGTCACGCATCCCGGCATCCGTGGCGTGCGATGAATATTTTCAGCGGGAGAAGAAGCGTCCATGTGCGGAATTGTTGGCTACATCGGACCAAAAAAAGTGGTGCCGCTGATTCTCGACGGCCTCAAGCGCCTCGAGTATCGAGGGTATGACTCGGCGGGAATCGCCGTCGTCACGCAGAACGGCAAGCTCGATATCCGCCGCGCGTCGGGAAAACTGCGCAACCTCGAGGAAGCCATTCGCCTCGCGCCGCTCGACGGCCTATACGGCATCGGACACACGCGATGGGCCACTCACGGCCGCCCCACGGAAGAAAACGCGCATCCCCACCGCGACTGCAAGGGCGAGATCGTCGTTGTGCATAACGGAATCATCGAGAATTATCTCGAATTAAAACAGCAGCTCATTCAAAAGAACCATAAGTTCCTGACCGAGACGGACACGGAAGTCATCGCGCACCTGATCGAGGAAAATTTCAACGGGTCGCTCGAAAGCGCGGTGCAAAAAACCGTGAAGCAGTTGACCGGCGTTTATGCCCTTGCCGTGATTTCGACGCGCGATCCCAAAAAAATCGTCGCGGCGCGCTGGGGTCCTCCGGCTGTGATCGGACTGGGACAAAACGAATATTTCGTCGCCAGCGATATTCCCGCTGTTCTGCATCACACGCGCGACGTCGTCTTCCTGTCGGATGGCGACATCGCCGTAATCTCTCCCGAAGGCGTCCGGCTCACCGATTTCGATGGCGCCGCAATCGAGCGCCCCGTCCAGCACATCACCTGGGACCCGATCATGGCCGAGAAGGGCGGCTTCAAGCATTTCATGCAGAAGGAGATTTTCGAGCAGCCGCGCGCCGTTCGCGACACCATCGTGGGCCGCGTCTCGCTCGACACCGGAAAAGTCTTTCTCGATGAAATGGACATCACCGAGAAGGAATTCCGCGAATTCCAGAACGTCAAGATCGTTGCTTGCGGCACAAGCTGGCATGCCGGATTGGCCGGCAAGTTCATGATGGAGAAACTGGCGCACATCCCGGTGGAAGTCGATTACGGCAGCGAATTCCGCTATCGCGATCCGATTGTCGGTGCAAACAGCCTGGTGGTCGTGATCAGCCAGTCCGGCGAAACAGCCGACACGCTTGCCGCTCAGCGCGAAGCCCGGCAAAAGGGCGCGAAGACACTCGCGATCTGCAACGTCGTGGGCTCGATGATCACCCGCGAGGCTTGCGGCACAATCCTGACGCACGCCGGCCCGGAGATCGGCGTCGCGTCGACCAAAGCGTTCACGGGTCAGCTCACGGCTCTCGCTCTGCTGGCGCTGCACATGGGAGAATTGCGAGGCCGGACATCGCCGGAAGCCGGCAAAAACGTTGTGCAGGAAATGTCCCGCATTCCCCACAAGATGGAATCGATCCTTCAGCGCGATGAAGAATACGAAGCGCTGGGACGCCAATTTTTCCGTCATTCGGATTTTCTTTATTTGGGCCGCGGCATCCACTATCCCATCGCGCTTGAAGGCGCGCTCAAACTGAAGGAAATTTCCTACATCCACGCGGAGGGCTACCCTGCCGGAGAAATGAAACACGGGCCAAATGCTCTGATCGACGAGAATTTACCCGTGGTCATCATCGCCACGCGCGACGAAGCCGATTCGGCTTCCATGACGCGCTACGAAAAAACGGTGTCGAACATCAAGGAGGTGAAAGCGCGCGACGGCATCGTAATCGCCATCGTCACCGAAGGCGACCATCTCGCCCGCGAAGCCTCTGACCACGTCATCGAGATTCCCGCCGCACCGGAAATCCTGACGCCCATTCTGGAAATTTTGCCGTTGCAGCTGTTGGCGTACCACATCGCCGTCCGCCGAGGGTGCGACGTTGACCAGCCAAGAAATCTCGCCAAATCCGTCACCGTCGAATAGCCGGACGCGGATCACTTTCCGCTTCGTTCGTTAGCCGTTCGACGCCGAACAGACCCGCTTGTTCCTGCGCGAAAATTCGTTGCGTCTCTCCGGAACCTTTCGTGATACGCTGGCGCAAAATTCATCAGCACAAGGAGGGGCCGTGTACGATCACTTGCAGGAAATCTTCAACATTGCGTTCCTCATCGGGCGAATCATCGCCGGCGGATTCTTCCTGACCTCCGGCATCAACCACCTCGCGAAACTCAGCATGATGGCCGGATATGCAAAGAGCAAGGGCACGCCTGCTCCTGAACTCGCCGTCGGCGGCACGGGCGTGCTCCTGATATTGGGCGGCGCGAGCCTTCTGCTCGGGTATCACCCAACCATCGGCGCGTTGCTGCTGGTGATTTGCATGCTGGGCTTCTCGTTCGGAATCCACAATTACTGGACGGTTCAGGACCCACAGGCGAAAATGGCCGAGCAAGTGAACTTCATGAAAGACATAGCGCTGGCCGGCTTTCTCCTGATGACCCCGATGATTCCCAGGCCCTGGCCGATGAGCCTCCACCGCTGACGACCCGTCCGGCGCTGCGTCAAAATTAGGAGCGCAGAGGCTCACATGAGCTATCGAAGGGCGTGAATTAGACGCTGGGCAACTCTTTGTGGCCGTATCTGCGGATTGTTCCCCAGCCGAAATAGGATTCTGCAAGCGAGGGTGGTGTGCAGTGATCCTGAAACAGTTTTATCTGCCATGCCTGGCGCACGCTTCCTACGTAATTGGAGACGAGGCTACGGGCACGGCCGCCGTCGTTGACCCGCAGCGGGACACGGATCAATACATTGCGTTTGCCGCTGAGCACGCGCTCCGGATAAAGCACGTATTCCTGACGCATCTCCACGCCGATTTTGTCGCCGGGCATTTGGAACTGCGCGATCGCGTGGGCGCAAGAATCTATCTGGGCGCTGCGGCTAAAGCGGCGTATGCGTTCACTCCTCTTCGCGATGGCGACATTCTGGAATTCGGACGCGTACGCCTGAAGATGCTGGAAACGCCGGGCCACACTCCGGAATCGATCTCCATCGTCGTTTACGATCTGAACACGAGCGATACACAACCACACGCCGTACTCACCGGGGACACTTTGTTCATCGGCGACGTAGGGCGCCCCGACCTGCGCGTCGCGCTGGGCTGGTCGGCCGCCGAACTTGGCGGCATGCTCTTCGATTCGGTGCACACGAAGCTGTTGGGTCTGCCGGACCAAAGCCTCGTGTATCCGGCGCACGGCGCGGGTTCGCTCTGTGGGAAGGCGCTAAGCCAGGAGACGGTATCCACCCTGGGGGAGCAGCGCCGCTCGAACTACGCGCTGCAACCCATGAGCAAAGAAGCATTCATTCAGGTGGTGACCGCCGACCAGCCGGAAGCTCCGGCCTACTTCACCTATGACGCAGTGCTGAACAGCCAGGAGCGGCCGACACTGGACCAAGCGCTGGCGCGCGAGATGAACCCGCTCACTCTCGACGGTCTGCTTGAATTGCAGGCGGCGGGCGCGCAGATCCTCGACACGCGCGATGCGCCTGAATTTGCTTCGGCGCACCTGGAGGGCAGTATCAACATCGGCCTCGCCGGCCAGTACGCAACGTGGGCGGGAACCGTGCTCGATCGAAAGCATCCCATTGTAATCATCGCGGACCCTGGCCGGGAGAACGAATCCGCAATTCGCCTCGGACGCATCGGGTTCGACCACGTTGCCGGGTATTTGAACGATGGATTGCACAGCCTCGAATCGCGGCCGGAACTCGTGGCCGTTACCGAGCGCCTCAGTGCGCAATTCGCTGCGGAACGTTTGTCGTCGAGTCAGCCGCCCCTGGCCATTGACGTTCGCGCGCCGCGCGAGCGCGAGGAGAAACACATCGCGGGAAGTTTGGGCATCCCGCTCAATCATCTGGCGGAAAGTCTGGAAAAGCTCCCCAAAGACCGGTCCTTGCTGGTCTATTGTGCGGGCGGCTACCGGTCGTCGATTGCCGCAAGCATGTTGCAACGCAGCGGATTTGATCGCGTCAGCGAAATTGCCAGTGGCATCGCGGGATGGGAAGCTGCAAACCTGCCAGTTCAAACTACTCAGGCCGTGTCGTAGAAATTTCGGAGCCGCTAACTTCACCAATGAGCCTTCATTCGTTGGAAACATGAGATTGTAGAAAACTGTGCGCCGTGGTTCCCCCGCCCGGCGAACAGAGGAGTTCCTATTCGGCGCGCGGTGTTTTAGAATCGTAGCGATGATTTGCCCTACGCTGTACACGCACGGCGCTCGATTGTTTCGCCGATGGTTCCCTGCTTGCCTGACGCTCGCGCTGCTTGCAAGTTTCTGCCCCCGGGCTTTGTCGCAAACGGCATCGGCGAACGACGCTAGCCTTCTTTCCGTCACCGAGGTCGGCTCGCAGCAATATTCGAACGCGCAGGTCGCCGCTCTGAGCGGCCTGCAAGACGTCGCGACCGTAAACCGAGACACCATTCAGGCTGCCGCCGACCGCCTCGCACATACCGGATTATTTTCGAGTGTCCGCTACCGTTATTCCGGCGACATAGGCGGCGTGCGCATCACATTTCAGTTGCAGGACGCTCCCACGTTCCCCGTGTCCTTCGACAATTTTCCGTGGTTCACCGACGCGGAACTATCCGCCGCGCTGACACAGTCGAGCATTCCGTTTCATGGCGAAGCGCCCGCCACGGGAACCATACTCGACACGATGGCCGCGACGCTCGAAAAAACGCTCGCGACGCGCAACGTTCACGCCACCGTCGAGCATCGAGTAACTCTCGTACCCGGCACGGATAAAAAAACACTGCAATTTCGAGTCGTCGGGGCTGATTTGAACGTAACTTCAGTTCAGTTCAGCGATCCTCTCGCTGCGAATGACCGCTCCATTCAGAATGAATTGTCCTCGCTTATCGGCAAGCCATTTTCGCGCGAAGCGGTTGAGCGTTTCGATTTCGAGCATGTTCGGCCAGTGTACTTCACGCACTCCTATTTGCGCGTTCACTTCGCCACGCCGGAAGCGCGCTTCAACGCCAACCCGCTTGGCCCTCCGCCCAAGAGCGTCGTGGTGATCGTCCCGATCACTCCCGGCGCGCAATACACATGGGGCGGCGTCACATGGAACGGCAATCAAGCATACACAACCACCGACCTCGACACTCTGGTGCGCGAGTCTGGATTGGCTTCCGGCCAACTGGCGGACGGCATGAAGATTTTTGCGTTATTCCAAAGCGTTCAAACGGCCTACGGGCACCGCGGCTATCTTGACGCGACGGTCACGCCCGCGGAACTATTCAACGACGCAACGCACAGCGCCGCATACCGCGTCGATATTTCCGAGGGATACCAATACCACATGGGCAAACTGGTCCTCAGCGGGCTTTCCATCGACGCCGAACAGCGCATCCGCAAAGCGTGGCGCATTCCCCAAGGGCAAATCTTCGACAAAACCTTTTACGATTATTTTCTTACCAAGGGAATTTCCGACGCGCTCAAAGGATCGCCCGCGGCGCAGGACACCATTGAACACTATCTACAAAAAAATACCCAGCCGCCGACCGTGGACGTGATGCTTAATTTTCAATAGCCCGTTCCGCGCTATACTGTTCTCGCATGCACGAGCTCACGCGCCAGACAATCGTAAAAGAAACATCGCACTCCGGAAAAATACCGGAATCGAATCCTCCTGATGCCGGCGCCGAGGAATCGCGTCGCAAACAGGATCGGATGATTGCTGATCTTCGGCAAATCGATTCCCTGCTGATTGCTTTTTCCGGCGGCGCCGACTCGGCCTATCTCGCGTGGGCCGCGCATCAAGCGCTCGGCGAAAAATCGCTTGCGGTCACGGCGCTTTCGGCGAGCTTCTCCGAGCATGATCGCGCGGAAGCGCAGCGCTTCGCGACGGCAGCCGGGATTCGCCATGAATGGATACGCACCGAGGAATTTGAGAATCCATTGTACGTGGCGAATCAGGCCGATCGCTGCTATCACTGCAAGGATGAGCTGTTTGAAAAAATGGAAACGCTCGCACGCCAGCGCGGATTCGCCGCGATTGCTTACGGAATCAATGCGGATGACACGCACGAATTTCGTCCCGGCCACCGCGCCGCGGCTGAACATAAAGTGCTCGCGCCTCTTTTGAGCGCGGGCCTGCGCAAAGGCGATATTCGCGCGCTGTCGCGCGAGGCGGGACTCATCACATGGGATCGTCCCGCCGCCGCGTGCCTCTCTTCGCGCATCGCGTACGGCACTGCGGTGACTCCGGAACTTCTTGCGCGCATCGAACGCGGCGAGACTTTCATTCGCGATCTCGGCTTCCGGCAATTCCGGCTGCGCGCGCATGGCGAGTTGGCGCGCGTGGAAATTGCTCCCGACGAACTGCCGCGCGCATTGAACGCTGAGATGGCGCAGCGAATCGCGGCGCGCTTGAAAGAAGTTGGATTCACCTACGTGACGCTGGACCTTGAAGGCTACCGCACAGGCTCGCTGAACGCCTCGCTCAAGAGCAAGTAACTCGACAAGTAAAAACGGGTCAGAAAGGGTGGGTACCAGTACAGGCCATTGAGAGACAAATTGGCCTGCTCGGAGGCTACCTTTTTGCCGAAATTGTCTTTTTTGAGCAGGCCATTGAACTTTTCGATTTTGACTGTTTTTGCGCGCGCGGCAGCGTGCGAACACGCATTTCAGGGCCACAGAATTGCATTTTACGACCGTGCGCGCGAAGAGGAACGCCTCGCGCGAAGCCATTTCCGCAAAGAGACAATTCGCGTAAAAAAAGTCGAAATTGGATTGCACTATTTTGGTGCAATGTGTCGCTCGGACTGGGAGTGAGGCGGTGGCGAGGCCGCAGGGGCGGGTTTTCAAACCCGCCCGGTCGAGTGCGACTCCTCCTTCTTCGACAAAGTAAAAGACATCTTCAGTTGACGGCAGTGCGGGGATAAGCCTTTTCGGTTGGTCATCAAAGATCGCACTTCATGCTCCCCTATGCCCTGAAAAACTCGTCGCCCTCCTGGTTTACGACAAAGTGCGTGAATCCCCCCTCGCCATAAAACGTCCTCGGGAGGCTCGTCTTGCCAACCTGGTCCAGGAAATATCTCAAAATCGTATTCGAGTCATCATAATCCTTTCCGACGACCATCAAGTCGGTTAGTCGTGGAAGGTTCTCTCGCAGCATCTGCAAAAAGTGCGCCTCTCTGGCCTGCCATCCGATGATTAGAATCTTCGTCACATTCGGCAGCATTTTTGCAAGATACTCGCGATGAGTGACTCGGCACTCGAAGCTTCTTTCCGTTTTCGTTTGCACAGGGATGGCCACAGCGGGAAAGATACGTCTATCAAACCTGAACAGCGGTCGCTAGCGGAATGTTTTATCGCTGAGCGCGAAAGGCGTCCATCGACCACGTATCGGCAGACTCATCGTGCTTCAACACATAAACGTTTCCGTCGTCTGCTAAAATGCGAAAATAGGTCGCGTCTGGTGAATACCATTTGTCGTCCACGCGCTCGATTTGATACGTGCGGTCACCGACGGAGAATCGCAATGGTTTCTCGTCGGCGCGATAGCCCGAATAGCATTCAACGCGTATTTCACTCATGATTCGTTACCCTTGCGGATTTGCATTGAATTTCTCTTCTTCGGCGCGGCGCTCGGCCTTGTATGCGGCGCCCAAAAACACAACTACCGTTGCCAGGCACATCCTCGATCACTAAGGTAGATTATACCGGCTGGGTTCAAGTTACTGGCGGCAATCCGACTGCAAGCCAAGCCTTGCCTCCGGCGTCCGCAAGATGCTTACCTTGCGCTCCTCTTGAAGCTCCGCATCGCCAGGCGTAGACTCGTGTCGGGATTTGTATCGTCGCGACAAGCGGTGCGGCGAATGGAATTCGGGAGGATTGCTTCCGTGACGACGCCAGCCAAACAGATGACGGAATCCAGCCGCAGCGAAGAAATCATCCGCAAACATAAGGAATTCCTATGGCCCGCGGTGACCAACTATTTCAAGCAGCCGCTCGTGACCGATCACGCGTCGATGCAGTATCTCTGGGACCTGGAAGGCCGGAAGTATCTCGATTTTTTTGGCGGCATCGTGACGATTGGCGTGGGGCACTGCAATCCCAAGGTCACTTCGAAAATCAAAACGCAAGTCGACAAGCTGCAGCATACCTCGACGGTTTTCCCCAATGAAGCAATCGTAAATCTGGCGGAGAAGCTGGCGGAGATCACTCCCGGAAAATTGCAGAAGAGTTTTTTCTCGAATTCCGGCACGGAAGCGAACGAAGCCGCGATTTTGCTCGCGCGAATGGCCAGCGACAGCTTCGACGTGGTTGCTTTGCGGCATGGCTACGCGGGAGCATCGAGCCTAGCCAAAGGCGTGACGGCGCACGCGGCGTGGCGCAAAGGCGGAGTGATAAACGTTGGCGTGTCGCATGCGATCAACGCGTATTGTTACCGCTGCCCGCTGCATTTGACCTATCCGGATTGTGGCGTGGCCTGCGCGAACGACGTGGAAAATCTCATCCAGACCGGAACCAGCGGCCATATCGCTGCCTTCATCGCCGAACCGATTCAGGGCGTCGGCGGCTTCATCACTCCTCCGCCGGAATATTTCAAGATCGTCTACAAAATCGTGAAGAATTACGGCGGGCTCTACATTTCCGATGAAGTCCAGACGGGCTTTGGCCGCACGGGCAAGAAATGGTTCGGCATCGAGCAGTGGGAAGTGACGCCTGACATCATCACGTGCGCGAAAAGCATGGGCAATGGCGTGCCTGTCGGCGCGACAATCACAACGAGCGAGATCGCCGATAAATTCCAGGGACTCACGATTTCCACTTTCGGCGGCAACCCGGTTACGTCCGTTGCAGCGCGCGCCGTGATTGAGGTGATCGAGGAAGACAATCTCCGCGAGAACACGCACGTCGTGGGCGGATATTTTCGGAAGCGCCTGGAAGAATTGAAAGAGAAGCATCCCGTGGTCGGCGACGTGCGCGGCATGGGCATGATGCAGGCGATTGAACTCGTCAAAGATCGCAAGACGAAAGAGCCTGCGCCCGAGGCGACGGGCCAGCTTCTCGAACGCGCCCGCGAAAATGGTTTGCTGATCGGCAAAGGCGGACTTTTCGGCAACGTGATTCGCATGGCACCGCCGATGAATATCTCGAAGGCCGACGTTGATGAAGGGATTCGCATGCTGGATAAGTCGCTTGCCGAACTTCCAGCGTGAGTCACAAACTTACACAATCGACGAGGTGGGAAAACAGCAATGGCCACGGCAACTAGCGCGACGCAAGCCAGCCGCAATTTTATAGGCGGCAAGTGGGTGGAATCGAAGGCGACGAAAATCGCCGAACGGCGGAATCCCGCCAACACGGACGAGATTGTCGCGCGCGTGCCGCTCTCGACTCGCGAGGAGATGCGCGCGGCTATCGCCGCGGCAAAAGCCGCGTTCCCTGCGTGGCGCGACATGCCCGCGCCGAATCGCGGCAAGATTCTTTTCAAGGCCGTGCGCCTGATGGAGCAGCAAAAAGAAGAATTGGCGCGGATGCTCACGCTCGAGGAAGGCAAGGCGCTGAAGGATTCGCTGGGCGAAGTGCAGCGCAGCATCAACATTCTGGAATTCATGGCCGGCGAAGCGCGGCGGCTGAACGGCGAAAGCTACCCCAGCGAGCTGCCCAAGAATTTTTCCTACACGATTAAGTCGCCGATTGGCGTCATCGGCGCGATCACGCCGTGGAATTTTCCGCTGTGCATCCCTGTGTGGAAAGTTGCGCCCGCGCTGGTTGCCGGCAACACATGCGTTATAAAGCCCGCGGAGCTGACGCCGCTCTGCGCGATTCGCATGACGGAGATTTTCGAGCAGGCGGGCTTGCCTGCGGGCGTCCTGAATCTGGTGCTCGGCGCGGGCGAGGAAGTGGGCGACGAACTGGTGCAAAATCCCGGCGTGCGCGCGATTTCGTTCACTGGCTCGACGGAAATCGGCTGCCAGATCTACGCCAGCGGCGCGCGGCGCATGCAAAAAGTGCAGTGCGAAATGGGAGGCAAAAATCCCGTCGTCATTCTGGCGGACGCTGATTTGCCGCTCGCGGTGGAGTCGGTTGTTGCCGGCGCGTTCGCGTCCACGGGACAGCGATGCACGGCCACAAGCCGCGTGGTGATCGAGGAAAGTGTGGCGGATCGATTCGCGGCGATGCTCACGGAGCGCGCGAAAAAATTCATGGTTGGCAACGGACTCGACGCCGGAATCGAAATGGGGCCGTCGGTGGATGAAACGCAGATGAACACGGTGCTGAAATACATCGAGATCGGCAAGCAGGAAGGAAAATTATTGCTTGGCGGGCATCGGCTTACAGGCGGCGCCTTCGACAAAGGCTACTTCGTCGCGCCCACGATCTTCGATCACGTCGCGACGCAGAGCCGCATCGCGCAGGAGGAAATTTTTGGGCCGGTCCTGAGCATCATTCGCGTGGAGAATTTCGATGAGGCGCTCGACGCCGCGAATTCCGTCCGCTATGGCCTGGCCAGCTCGATTTATTCGAGCGACGCGACGAAGATTTTCGAGTTCATCGATCGCATCGAGACGGGCATCACGCATGTCAATTCGCCGACCGTCGGCGGAGAAGCGCATTTGCCCTTCGGCGGAATCAAGGATACGGGAGTGGGGCACCGCGAAGTCGGCCACGTCGCGCTCGATTTTTACACCGAGCTGAAGACCGTCTACATCGACTATACTGGCCGCAAGCGCGAATCGAGCGTCTACTGATGGCAATGGGCCGTCCAAATCGTTTCTACATCGGCGCCGGCATGGCGGCGCTTTTCGCGGTTCTCGCACTGCTTCCGGCCGCGCGCGCCGCGAGCACAATCACGTGGAAGCCCATCGGCGACGCGATTCTCAAAATCACCGGACGCAAGCCGCCGAAATCCTGGAATGTGTATCAGGATCGAAAGAAGAAGCAGCGCGTGTTGGTCGAGATTGATGGCCGGTACTTAATTCTGGACGCTAAGACGAAAGAGGTATACGAAATAGCGGCCTCGCAATTTCAGCAGCACGGCAAGAATTACCAAAGTCCTGACCCAGCCGGCAGCAGCCACCCACTTCCCAGCGCGGATTGGGACATTCGCGACATCGGCCCCGCCGAACGCATACAAGTTCGCTTGACCGAGGAAAAAGTTTTCCTCGACGTTGAACTGCCTCACCCGCTTGATCTTCGAACCGCCGAATAGGGCGCGGGGCCTTCGTTAACAGGCCCCGGCGAATCCGCAGCAGATTGCGCCGGGCCTTTCAACTCCGATAGGACAATTCCGATGAAGACCAATGCCGCGCCGGAGAGCTCGCGCATCCCCAGGTGCTCATGCAGGACGATCACGGACGTGAGCGCGGCGAATACCGGTTCGAGACTGAGCAGGATCGCCGTGTGCGAGGGCGTCGTATATTGCTGCGCCCACACTTGCATGGAAAAACAGAGCGCCGTCGCGCCGACGGCCGTAATCAAGATCGCCCAAATCAGATTCGGCGTCCATACGACGCGCGGCGGCTCCCATCGCGTGGCAGCCAACAGAGGCAGGCACAGCAGCGTCAGCGCAGCGGTCATCGCCACCTGCAAAAAGCTCAGCGCCGCCACCGAATGCCGCGCGCTGTAGCGCCCCACCAGAATAATGTGCATCGCAAACATCGCAGCGCCGCCCAGCACCAGCACGTCGCCGCCATTTAGCCCAGTGATGCCCGCACGCGGCACGGTGAGGTAATACAATCCCACCAGCGCCGCAATCGCTCCGGTCCACACCCAACGATTCACTCGCCGCCGCCAAAATAATGCCAGCAGCACCGGCACCATCACCACGCTCGCGCCGGTGATGAAGCCGGCTTTCGATGGAGTGGTGAGCTTCAGGCCCAGAGTCTGGAATGTGTAGCCGCCAAACATGAAGCAACCGATGAGCGCGCCGGCAATAGCGGTCGCGCGATTCATCCTGCGCAGCGCGCGCCAGTAGACGATGCCCATCACAATGGCCGCAAGGGAAAATCGCAGCGCATTGAAAACAAATACGGACGCGAACGGCAGAGCGTCCTTGACGACGACGAACGTCGCGCCCCAGATGAGCGAACAGAGCGCGAGCGCCAGATCGGCCTGCAAACGGCGTGGCATCGTAAGGTTCATGGCGCAGGCGTTGAGCCGCGTTCATAAACGACGCGGCCACCGGCAATCGTCATGTCAGCGGAAGTATGCAACAGCTCAGCCGGTGGGATGCGCGTGATGTCCTGCGGATACACGGCAACATCAGCCAACATCCCCGGCTTGATTTGCCCCTTCGCGCGTTCGGCAAACTCCGCGTAAGCGGAACCCGCTGTGTAGTTGTACACGCAGTCGCCGATCGGAAGTTTTTCCTGAGGCTCCCATCCGCCGGCGGGGTCTCCTTCGAGAAGCTCGCGCGTCGCGCAAGCGTAAAGCCCGCGCAGCGGGTCGATGCCTGCGACGGGGTAATCGGTGCCAAAGGCGAGGCGCACCCCGTGTTTCCGCATCGTGTTCCACGCATAGGCGCCCTTCGAGCGTTGCGGCCCGAGCCGCGCCCCGGCCCATCGTTCATCGTCAAGCAGATGAACCGGCTGCATTGACGCAATCAGGTTCAACTCCGCGAAGCGCGGGAAATCGCCGCCGGCGACGACCTGCGCGTGTTCGATGCGATTCCGGCGATCGCGCGGCCCATTCGCCGCGGCCACCGCGGCAAACGCATCGAGCGCCACTCGATTCGCTTTATCGCCAATGGCATGAAACGCCAGTTGAAATCGATGCTTGTCGCGTTCAATCGCCATCCGGTTGAGATCCTCCGGCTCCATCCGCAAAATTCCCGAGGCAGACGGATCGTCGGAGTAAGGCGCAAGCATCGCCGCGGTGCGTGAGCCGAGCGAACCATCCAGGAATGCTTTCAGGGCGCCGGTTTTGAGCCACGGGTCCGTGGTGCCACCTTCGCGGCGTTCCTCCGCGAGCTTTTCCAGCGGATCGGTGAACGTCAGCCACTCGGTAATGCGAAGCGGCAGCTTTCCCTCCTGCTTCAGCTCGCGGTAAATCAGGAAATCCTGCCACTCGGAATAATCCTGAATCGAAGTCACGCCATGGGCAAGGGCATCGGCGAGCGCGATTTCAATGGCGCGCCGCCGGCGCTCGCGGCTGACGGGCGGCACATGACGGTACACAAGATTCATCGCCGCGTCTTCTTCGAGTATTCCCGTGGGTTTGCCTGTTTTCGCGTCGCGTGTGATGCGTCCCGCACTCGGATCACGGGTTTCCTTCGTCACGCCCGCGATCTGGAACGCCAGCGAATTTGCCACGGCCACATGCAAGTCGGAGCGAGAGAAAATCATCGGATGATCGTTGGACACGGCGTCGAGATCTTCGCGCGCCGGGAATCGCATCTCCGGCCACAGGGTGTGGTCCCAACCGCCGCCTGTAATCCATTCGCCCTGTTTATAATTTCCCAGCTCCGCACGAATTCTGCGTTGAAACTCCCCGAGCGAGTTTGCACCTTCGAAATTCGCCATGAGCTTGGCCATGCCCGCGCGCGCCAGATGCACGTGCGCGTCGTTGAATCCCGGCATCGCAAAACGTCCGCGCAAATCAATCACACGCGTGCGCGGCCCAATCCACGCATGCGCGGCGTCATCGGTTCCGACGGCAGCAACTGTTTCTCCACGGATCGCCACCGCCTGCGCGCGCGGATGCCCCGAATCAACCGTATAGATATCACCATTCATCAGCACGAGGTCTGCGCGAGTTCTTGCCGTCTCCGCCTCTCGAAGCATGCGCCTCTGCCCGCGATGGATTTTGGTGTGTTCCGGCGTTGCGTATGGCGCGGGCAATCCGCAAAAAACCGACGCCGGGAAATACGGAAAGCCTCTCGAAGGAAGCAGGCGATTTTAGAGTTGCACGCCGGCAACCGCCAGCACGGTTAGCATCGCGCGTTTCAAACCGAGCTCGCGTCCGGCAGGATCGTACCATTCGTCGAGCGAATGCGACCCGCCGCCCTGGCCGCCCGCCCCGATGGCGATGGCGGGAATGCCTTGCGACAGCGGCAGATTCGCGTCGGTTGACGAAGGTTCCAGCCGCGACCGATTGCCCAGATAGCGATCCACGTTTTCGATGGCCATGAGCAGAGGCGAGTCGGCGGGCAATTTGCCGCTGGGACGCACGCCGAGCACGCGAATTTTCAGTTTCAGCGTTCCATGGCCCGAAACCGCCGCAACCATTTCTTCTTCCACCGCGCTGGCGAACGACCGCCGCAGCTCGTTTTCGAGGCGCGACAATTCTCCGTCGTCCGCCGACCGCAAATCCACTTTCACGTTTGCTAACGCCGGAATCGAATTCACCGAATTGCCGCCTTCGATCACGCCAAAATTAAACGTCGTCCGCGGCTCTTCCGGGACACGCGTCCGCGAGAACTGCACAATGCCTCGCGCCAGCGCCGTAATCGGATTGGGCGCGCCAAAGTCCGACCAGCTATGCCCACCGGGACCCGTGATTTGTAGCTCGAGCCGCCGCGAAGCGAGGCCGACGGTTGTCACGTAATCCGTCGCCGCGCCGTCCAGAGCAATCGCCGCCCGAACACGTCCGTTGTATGCGTTCATCAGTTCGCGAATGCCTCGCAGATTCCCTTCGCCCTCTTCGCCGACATCCGCGGCAAAGACAATCGACGCATGCGTCTTCAGGCGCGCTTGCTCGATCGCCCGCGCGATGGCAACCACGGCCGCAAGCCCCGCTCCATCGTCGGCGATCCCGGGCGCTTCCAGCCTCCCGTTGACGCGTCTGACGCGCACGTCCGTGCCCGCCGGAAAGACGGTATCGAGATGCGCGACGACCAGCACGGCATCTTCTTTTTCTTTGTCACTTGCGCCCGTCCGAGTCCCGGTGACGTTTCCAACGGAATCGATGCGCACGTCGAGTCCGCTTGCGGCGAGCAGCTTCGCCACATACGCGCCTCGCGCCGCTTCTTGAAATTCCGGCGCGGGAATCTCCGTGATGGCGATTTGCTGCTCCGTAATCCAATCGAGATTCTTGTCCAGCCAAGCCAAGGCGCGAGCCACTCGCTTGTCCTGCGCCAGACTATCGATTGGATTTGCCGCGCGCGCGGTCAGAGTCGCCATGGCCAACAGGATACCCAACAAGAAAAAAACTTTCACGGAATTTAATCAGATGGCGATTCTTTGGCAGGGCGCGTTGCACGCGCGAGTCAGGCTTGAAACTGAATTCAGCGAGCGTTTCCGGTTTTGTTGCGCGCAGCGGCTCCGCATAGCGCGAGAAGTTCGTCGTCGGTCATCACGCGCTCGGACTGCTTGGCAGCCTGGAAAATACGCTCGACGAGTTCGTCGGTCGCTGGGATATTGCGCTTCTCGAGCCAGTACGTGACGTTCGAGCGCCCGCTCATCGGCCCGATTTCGATCACTTGCTGAAGCCCAAAAAGATGCGCCGGCACGCCGCTGTAGACGGAATCGGCCAGCATCATGTCTTTCTTGCGGTACGCCTTGATGATCGCCGCCGCGTGAACTCCCGTCGCGGTGCGAAACGCGTCGCGCCCAACGACCGGATAATTCGGCGGCACTGTGGTGTGCGTCGCGGCAGCCACCGCATCGGAATATTCCTTCAGCTTCGAGAGGTCCCGTTCGATCAATCCCATCAGGCGCAAATTGACAAGCATCAATTCCATGGGCGTATTCCCCACGCGCTCGCCGAGCGAATTCGCCGCCGCGTGCACTTGATCCGCTCCCGCAGCGATGGCCGCGAGCGAATTGGCAATCGCCAGGCCGCGGTCGTTGTGCCCGTGCCAATCCACGCGAATGATTTCCCCCGATGGCTTCACGACCTCGTCAATCGCAAACTGCACCAGATTAAATGCCCCGCGCGGTTCCGCGTGTCCCACCGTGTCGCACAGCACAATGGCGCGCGCGCCGCAGCGAATCGCGTTGGCATAAAGCGTCTTCACGGTTTGCGGATCCGTGCGCGTGGTGTCTTCGGTGACGTACATGACCGGCAAGCCTTCCGCCACGGCAAACTTTACGGCTTCCTCGGTCGTCCGCAGCAGGTGATCCACCGTCCAATCCTCTACCAGCCGCCGGATGGGACTGGAACCCAGAAACGTCGCGGCCTCGATGGCAATTCCCGTCTTCTGCGAAATTTCGGCGATGGGACGAATATCGTTCCGGTGCGTTCGGGCCGCGCAGTTCGGCCGGATTTTCATCTGGCAGCGAGCGATCTCCCGCGCGAGGGCTTCGGTGTCCGCGCAGGCACGCGGCCCGGCGCCGGGCAGCCCGATGTTCACCGTGTCGATGCCGAGAGCTTCCATCAAATGCAGAATGTGGATTTTTTCCTGGATGCTGGGATCACGCACGGAGGGATTTTGCAGGCCGTCGCGCAGCGTCTCGTCATTAAGCATGACCTTGCGGCCCAGCGGAACCGCGCGCCCGTTCGCAATATTCCAGTCGTAGATTAATTCGCTCAGGTCCATCAGTTCCCCGCCACAGCACTCTCCGCTAAACAGATCGTGAGTCGCGCGACTGAACAGCAGGCTTGCAATAATGGAACGGCAACGCTCATCGATACGCGGATTCTAACCGATTTTCCACGGCTCTGGATACTTCAGCGCCACGAGATAGAGCCCTTCCGGCGGCGCCGTCGGTCCGGACTTCGAACGGTCGCGCGATTCGAATATGCCGGCGATGTCTTCCGCGCGCAGTTTGCCGCGCCCCACTTCAAGCAGCGTACCGACGATTTTCCGCACCATATAACGTAGAAAAGATTTTCCGGTCACCTCGTAGACCATCTCTGCCTTTTCAGGATAGCGAATCAATTCCGAGCGATAAATCTCGCGCACCGGCGAGCGATCGCTATCCGTCTCTTCCGATCCGCTCGAGGCCGCAAAGGAAGTGAAGTCATGCTCGCCTTCGAAAAGCTTCGCCGCTTCGACCATCGCGGCCTCGTCGAGCGGGTACGGATAATGCAGCACGCGCCCGTATTCGAACGGCGAAACAACGGGCCCGCGAAAAATCCGGTACTGATACGTCTTTTCGAGCGCCTGCCAGCGCGCGTGGAAATCAGCTCCCATCTCCTCGGCGGCAACCACGCGAATGCCCGGAGGAAGAAGCGCATTCAAGGCTCGCTGGAATTCCTCGGTTGCCAGCGTCGATTGCGTTTTGAAACTCGCCACCTGCCGCAGAGCGTGGACGCCTGCATCGGTGCGGCTGGCGCCGTGGATCGACATCTGTTCCTGCGTGATCTTCCGCACGGCATCGGTAATTGCACCCTGAATCGTGGGCACGCCCGGTTGAATCTGCCATCCGTGGAATGCGCTGCCGTCGTACGCCAGAGTGAGTTTGATATTCCGCATGCGTGGGGAATTATCGCACGCCGTAACAATCGGGAAGAAAACTAAACGGTGAGGAAGGAAAAAACAATCTCAGGCGTTGATGCGGGACCCACGGTACGCGAAATACGCAGGCCCGATGCACACCGGTTCGTCTGGCAAACTAATATTGCGATGCAATACATTTCTTTGTGCCGCCGCTCAAACTTCCGACCGTACAAAATGGCTCCCGGGTTTCGTCACCGCTTCTCCGGCCCGGCAAAGCGGACAGTCAAACGGTTCGTAGCTGGGTATATTGATCTCGATCAAAGAGCGCGATGGCACGTTCAGTTCCAGCCGATTCCCGCTGCGATCAATCAACGCGCCCGCGGCCACCGCGATTCCGCCGGCCTGCTTCACCACGCCGATCGTTTCGCGCGTGGATCCGCCCGTGGTCCAGACGTCCTCGACCACGAGCACGCGTTCACCCGGTTGAAACGCGAATCCCCGGCGCAGAGCCATGCGGCCCGATGTATCTCGCTCCACAAACACCGCGCGCACGCCCAGCCCTCGCGCCACTTCATGCCCCACAAGCACACCGCCAAGAGCCGGCGACGCCACGCAATCTATCTGCACATCCTGAAACTTCGCGGCCAGCGCGCGACCCAGCCGTTCCGCCGACTCCGGATGCTGAAGCACCAGCGCGCACTGCACATAGGTCGCGCTATGCCGGCCGCTGGAAAGTTCAAAATGCCCGTGCCGGACCGCCCCAACAGTCTCAAGCAGCTGCTTGATTTCGTCCGGATGCATGTTGGCGCGCCTCCGTAATCGAACAGGTTTGGCTAGCCTAGGGCAGCCGGCCTTCGTTGTCAACGCAGCAGCTCGATGCTAAACTTGCCGACTGTATGTGCGTTTCCGGGTTGCTACTGTCCGCTTTTGGACACCGCGTAAGGCCAATCCTCTGAGTATTCGCGTGATTCCAAGGGGATAGGATTGGCCGCCGACTTGCTCCATGCAATCGGTTGAAACATATCATTGCTCTCGCACGTTTCACTACCGTGGGGCTTAAGGCGCAATTCTCAAATTACGGGGAAAAGGAAGAAAACGATATGAGTGGAAGGCTTATTCGAACGACCGTTGCTCTCTATCTGGCTGCGGCGCTCGCGGTCGGACTACCCGGCGTTGCCATGGCGCAGTCTCAACAGGGAAAACCACCCCAGAGCCAGACACCCGCACCCTCGCAGAATCCGGCAGCGCTGCCCTACCCGAACCTTTCGTCAGGTCCAGATTACTCGAACGGCCGGCGGGCTTTTCCAGACATCTTTGCGCCGTATTTTCCAATCTCCGTGCCGGCTCCCGAATTGACCAATACGCCGACCATTTACAGCCTGATTCACAACGGCAAGCTCGAACTAAGTATCCAGGACGCGGTTGCCCTTGCGCTCGAGAACAACCTCGACATCCGCGTTCAGCGCTACGTTCCGTGGTTTGCCCAAACCGACTTGCTCAGAGCCAAAGGCGGCGGAACTCCCAATGGCCAGTTTCTCCTGGGTTCCGGCGGAGGCGGAACGTTCGATCCGGTGATCGGCGCGACGGCCAGCATTGCCGACAACAGCATCCCGGCGAACAACCCTTTCACCACCGGCCTAGGCGGACAACTCGTCCAGGTAATCCCATTTAAGACGCATCAGACTCAACTCAACATCGGTTACGCACAGGAATTGCATACGGGGACTTCGTTCTCCTTTTCCCTGAATAACCTGCGTAGTTCGTCCACCTCGCTCGCCAACTTTTTCAATCCGTCCGTGTCGTCCACGCTGATTGCCAGCATCCAGCAACCGTTGTTGCGGGGCTTCGGGATTCTCCCCAATACGAAATTCATTATTGAGGCCAAGAATGAGGTGCAGCAAGACAACCTGGTCTTCCAGGAGCAGGTGATCAATTCCGTCACGCAGGTGGAAAATCAGTACTGGCAGGTTGTGTATGCGCGGCAAAACGTCGGCGTCCAAAAGGCCGCCCTGGCTACCGCACAACAGCTCTATCAAGACAATAAGCGCCAGCTTGAAATCGGCACCCTGGCGCCCCTCGACGTGCTGACGGCGGAATCGGAAATCGCCACCGACAATCAGTTGGTCATTCAGGCGCAAACCAACTTTCTTCAGCAGCAGACTCTCTTGCTTCAGTTGATGACTAAGAATCTCCTAGACCCGGCGTTCCAGGATGTTGAAGTGGTTCCCACGACGCCGATTGAAGACGTGTCGGCGATTCCAAGCATCAGTCTCCCGGACGCCGTAAAGGAGGCGTGGGCCAATCGCCCTGAATTGAAAGTCGATCAGCTTACGTTGAACACGGACAACATCGAAATCAAGGCCACGCGCAACGAGTTGCTTCCGTCGCTCACCTTGTCCGGCAATTACCAAAGCGCTGGCTTAGGCGGCATCTCCCGGATCAACACTTCGGCTCCGCTGACCATCGGCGCGAATCTAAATGCGCCAATCGTCGATGCCAGCGGCACTCCCATCCCGAACGAATTCGCCAGCGTGCCGCTCACATACAGCACAACGACGACAGTGATACCGGGCGGCATTGGCAACGCCTATTCCTCTATTTTCCAGAACGAGTTTCCCAGCTATTCCGCCTCCTTGAGCCTCAGTTTGCCGCTTCGCAACCGCTCGGCTCAAGCCGATCACGCCCGCGCGCTGCTCAATGAGCGGCAGTACGAAACGGAATATCAGCGGGACAAGAACACTATCGTTGTCGGCGTTCGCAACGCGCTCATTGCCATTCAGCAGGACGCCGCGCAGGTGGTCGCCACCGAGAAAGCCACGCAGCTTTCCCAGCAAACGCTCGATGATGAGCAGAAAAAGTATGCTCTCGGCGCATCCACCAGTTACAACGTGGTTCTCATGTCGCGAGACTTGACAGCCGCGAAAGGCAACGAGCTGCTGGCAAAGGCAAACCTCGAAATGGCGCTGGTGAATTTCAATCTGGCTTTGGGCCGTACTCTCACCGCAAATAACATCACCATCGCCGACGCCCGAGGCCGCGCCATCGACTTTAACTCGCGCGAGCCGCTCATTCCCGGCACCATCGACGGCCGATTGGCGGGCCAGGACGTTTTCGGATTAGGAATGAACAAGTAGTACTGCTGATATCTTGCAGGGTCAGCCGGTAGTGCTGAGTCTTGCCTTTTGCGACTCTGCTGCCAGCCTGCGCCGCCGTAACTTGCTGCGTCTACGGCGGCAACATTCAGCCTGACTGCCCGTGCGGGAGATGTACATCGTCCTCGAGCCGCGCTTGCTCGTCCTTTCCTGTTGCCCTACAATGCAATCAGAATCTTGTGGTTCGTTTGTGGCGCCATTGCTCGCGCCATTCCATTTAGCGGGTCGGAGCGCGGTAAATGACAAAGGTAAAGCAATCTTCGTCGTTGACGGCAAGCGCGGAACCCGAATCTGCCCGCACGCCGTCGCCGGCCGAAGCCGAATGGGAGAAGAAAGTCCTCGCGCCGACACTCGAAAAAGCGCCCGAGCGCACGAAACAGTTCACGACGATTTCAGATTTTCCGATTCGCCGCCTCTATACGCCAGCCGATCTTGATGGATGGTCACCCGAAACCGATCTCGGCTATCCGGGCCAGCCGCCCTACACGCGAGGCATTCATTCCACGATGTACCGCGGCCGTCTGTGGACCATGCGGCAGTTCGCGGGTTTCGGCGCCGCCGAAGATACGAACAAGCGATTCCGGTATTTGTTGGCGCAGGGCCAGACAGGCCTCTCCGTCGCTTTCGATCTTCCTACTTTGATGGGTTACGACTCCGATCACGCACTCTCGGAAGGCGAAGTCGGCAAATGCGGTGTCGCCATCAGCTCGCTGGCCGACATGGAAGTTCTCTTCGACAAGATTCCCCTCGCCGATGTCAGCACTTCGATGACCATCAATTCCCCCGCTGCGATCATTTGGGCCATGTACCTCGCCGTTGCGGAAAAGCAGGGCGCCGACTGGAAGAAAATTTCCGGCACGCTTCAGAACGACATTCTCAAGGAATACATCGCACAGAAGGAATATATTTACCCGCCCGGCCCGTCGATGCGCCTGGTGATCGACACATTCGAATTTGGCGCGAAGCAAACGCCTAAATTTAATGCCATCTCAATCAGCGGTTATCACATCCGCGAAGCTGGCTCGACCGCGATTCAAGAACTCGCTTTCACGCTGCGCGACGGCATCGAATACGTCGACTGGGCGATTCGGCGCGGCCTGGAAGTCGACAATTTCGCGCCGCAGCTTTCATTTTTCTTTAACGCGCATAACGATTTCTTCGAGGAGATCGCCAAATACCGCGCGGCGCGCCGCATCTGGTCTAAGACCATGCGCGAACGCTTCGGCGCGAAGAATGCCCGCTCGTGGGCGCTGCGTTTCCATACGCAAACCGCCGGCTGTTCTCTCACCGCGCAGCAGCCTTACAACAACGTGGTTCGCACAGCACTGCAGGCGCTGGCCGCTGTTTTGGGCGGCACGCAATCCCTGCACACGAACTCGCTCGACGAAGCCTGGGCGCTGCCCACGGAATTTGCCGCGACTGTCGCGCTGCGCACACAGCAAATCATCGCGCACGAAAGCGGCGTGACGAACACCGTCGATCCACTCGGCGGCTCTTATTTTGTCGAGAGCCTCACGGGAGAAGTCGAGCGCGGCGCCTGGGATTACATTGAGAAGATCGACGCCCTCGGCGGCATGGTCAATGCCATCGAACGCGCGTATCCGCAGCGCGAAATCTCCGAAGCGTCGTACCGCTATCAAGTGGAAATCGACCGCAAGGAGAAAATCATTGTGGGCGTGAATGATTTCGTCGCTGAAGAGAAACCCATCGACACGCTGCTCATCGACGAGACCGTCGCGCATCGCCAAACCGAGCGTCTGCGCAAACTCCGCGCGGACCGCTCGGCCGATGAAGTTGCGCGCCGCCTCAAAACGCTGCGCAAAGCCGCCGAGGGCGACGAAAATCTGATGCCGCACATCTACGAAGCCGTCAAGGCCTACGCCACTCTCGGCGAAATCTGCGACACGCTCCGCGACGTCTTCGGCGTCTACGAAGAAGTCGCCATCACTTAGTGATATCCTAGCCAACTCGAATGACTGACAAAAAGATACGCGTGCTGATCGCGAAGCCGGGGCTCGACGGACACGACCGCGGCGCGAAAATAATCGCGCGCGCGCTGCGCGACGCCGGAATGGAAGTGATTTACACGGGACTGCGGCAGACGCCGGAAATGATCGCGTCGGCCGCGGCGCAGGAAGACGTCGACGTGATCGGCCTCTCGATTCTTTCCGGCGCGCACAATGCGCTGTGCCCGCGCCTGATGCAGCTTCTGCGCGAGAAGAGCATGGCGGACGTCACCGTTCTGATCGGCGGCATTATTCCGGAGGCGGATATTCCCGACCTCAAGAAAGCCGGCATCGCCGAGGTTTTTCTTCCTGGCACATCCACGCAAGATATAGTCGAGTTCATACGCAAGCGCTTTACCACCAGCGCCCAGAAAGTCTGACGCCGCGTGAATAACTCACTGATTGAAACCCGCGTCAAAGCCAGCTCCGCCGATTTCGAGACAAATCGCCGCGCCATGATCGATCGCCTGACGGAAATAAAAAACGAAGAAGAGCGCGTCCGGCAGGGCGGCGGCGCGAAAGCCATCGAATCGCAGCATAAAAAAAACCGGCTCACGGCGCGCGAACGAATCGAAAAGCTCGTCGATCCCACCAGCCGCTTTTTTGAACTGGGCCTCTATGCCGCGCACGAAATGTACGAGGAGTGGGGCGGCGCACCAGCCGCCGGCGTAATCACGGGCCTCGCGCGCATCGCCGGACGCCAGATGATGATCATCGCGAACGACGCCACGGTGAAAGCCGGCGCATTTTTTCCGATGACGGCGAAAAAAGTGATTCGCGCGCAGAATATCGCCATCGACAATCGCATTCCGACGATTTATCTCGTCGATTCTGCCGGCGTTTTTCTTCCGCTTCAGGAGGACGTGTTTCCCGATACGGACGATTTCGGCCGCGTATTCCGCAACAATGCCGTGATGTCCGCGATGGGCATTCCGCAGCTGGCCGCGATCATGGGCATGTGCGTGGCGGGCGGCGCGTATTTGCCGGTGATGTGCGATCACATTCTGATGACCGAAGGCAGCGGGCTTTTTCTTGCGGGGCCGGCGCTGGTGCAGGCGGCCATCGGGCAGAAAAGTTCCGCCGAGGAGATTGGCGGCGCGAAAGTCCACGCGCAGATCAGCGGCACGGTCGATTTTCGCGAGCCGGACGACGATTCCTGCATCGCGCGCATTCGCGCACTCGTCGAGAAAATGGGCCATCACCCGCGCGCGCCCTTCGATCACCAAACGGCCGAGCCGCCAAAATATTCCGAGGAGGAGATCTACGGAATTTTCTCTTCCGATGCAGGCAAGCAATACGACATGCGCGAAATTATCGCGCGCATCGTGGACGGCAGCCGCTGGGAGGAATACCGCCCGGAATACGGCCAGACCGTGCTCTGCGGCTTTGCGCGTATTGGCGGGTGGGCCGTTGGCATCGTTGCCAATCAGAAAAAGCACGTGCAGATCGCGGCGGCGGGCACGGGCGAGCGCCGCATGGAATTCGGCGGCGTCATTTACACCGAGTCCGCCGACAAGGCCGCGCGCTTCATCCTCGACTGCAACCAGAATCTTATTCCGCTGATTTTTCTTCACGACGTCAATGGCTTCATGGTGGGCAAGGAAGCCGAATGGAGCGGGATCATCCGCGCGGGCGCGAAGATGGTCAATGCGGTCGCCAATAGCGTTGTCCCGAAGATTACGGTCATCTGCGGCGGCAGCTTCGGCGCGGGCCATTATGCGATGTGCGGCAAAGCATACGATCCGCGATTCATTTTCGCGTGGCCCACGGCGCGCTACGCGGTAATGGCCGGCGAATCCGCCGCAGGAACGCTGGTCGAAATCAAAATCAAGCAGCTCGAGCGCGAAGGCAAAAAACTGACGGAAAAGGACAAGAAGGATCTCTTCGAATCCATTCGCTCCACCTACGAGCATCAGACCGACGCGCGTTACGCCGCCGCGCGCCTTTGGGTCGACGCCATCATCGATCCCGCGCACACGCGCGACGCAATTATCGAGGCGCTTGACGCCGCGTCGCAGAATCCCGTCGTCGCCGAATTCAAAACCGGAGTTTTACAAACCTAGATGGAGCAAGTAACTATAATTGAATGCCCGCGGGATGCGTGGCAGGGATTGCCGCAAATTATTCCCACGGACGCGAAGATCGAATATCTGAGCCGCCTCGTCGCGCTGGGGTTTCGCCATCTCGACGCGGTAAGCTTCGTTTCAGCCAAACACGTGCCGCAGATGGCCGATAGCGAGCAGGTGATGGCCGGGCTGGTCAAACACTTTCCCGCGGACATGCCGGCGCCGGAAATCATCGGCATCGTGGTGAATGAAAAAGGACTCGAGCGCGCCCTCGCCACTCCCGGCGTCACCACAATTGGTTATCCCTATTCCGTCTCGGCTTATTTCCGCCGCGCCAATGCGAATATGTCGCGCGCCGAATCCCGCGCCCTGGTGGAAAAACTTCAGCGGCAAACCAAAGCCGCCGGCCGCAATCTCGTGATTTACATTTCCATGGCTTTCGGGAATCCGTACGACGAACCGTGGGGGCCGGAGATTGTCGAAGATACGCTGATTTGGCTCAAGGACATTGGCGTGCGCGCCGTTTCTCTTGCCGACACGGCTGGCAACGCATCGCCGCATGACGTCGCATCGCTTTATGCCGCAGTAAAAAGCTGCGTCGCGGGCGTCGAACTCGGCGTTCATCTTCACAGCAGCCCAGACACGGCCGCCGAAAAAGTTCTCGCCGCGTTCGAGGCCGGTTGCCGCCGATTCGATGGCGCGCTGACGGGGCTCGGCGGCTGCCCGTTCGCGGGCGACGAACTTGTCGGCAACATTCCGACGGAGACCGTGCTTGCCACGCTCGCCGCTCGTGGCGTTGCCACCGGCATCGACACAAAATCTCTCGCCGTCGCTTGCGCGCTCACAGGGGAGATTCGCAAGGCGTACGCGCACGCGGCCGACGCGCCAAAACCGAACTGAAGGCATCCATGAACTATACGACTCTCACGCTTGAGCTCGAAGGCGAAGTCGCCACCATCACGCTGAATCGTCCCGACAAGCGCAACGCGATTTCGCCCGAGATGATTGACGATTTGCTCGCAGCCCTCGATGAAACCGAACGCGGCCCCGCTCGCGTCGTGATTCTCACCGGAGCGGGCAAAGCCTTCTGCGCAGGCATGGATCTGGAGGCGCTTCGCGCTCTCGCGACGCAAACGCACGAGCAGCACATCGCCGACGCGGAGCGCATGGGCAAAATGTTTTATCGCGTTTATAGTTTCCCGAAGCCCCTCATTGCCGCGGTGAATGGCGCGGCCATTGCAGGCGGCACAGGACTCGCGACGCTCTGTGACTTCACGCTTGCGGCGCCTGAAGCGAAATTCGGTTACACGGAAGCGCGCATTGGATTTCTGCCAGCCGTCGTTTCCGTGTTTCTGTTGCGCCAGGTGGGCGAGAAAATCACGCGCGAACTTTTGCTCACAGGAAAAATCTTTGATGCCGCCGAAGCGCATCGCCTCGGCCTGGTGACGCAGCTCGTGCCGCAGGAGAAACTGATGGAGTCCGCGCGCGAGCTGGCAAAATCGCTTATCGCGGCAAGCCCGGCGAGCCTGCGTGAAACGAAACGCCTGATCCTCCGCTGGAACGAAAAGGAAATTCAGCGCGACCTCGCTGTCGCCATCCGCGAAAGCGCCGAAATTCGCCGCACGGAGGACTTTCGCGAGGGACTTTCGTCATTTCTTGAAAAGCGCGCGCCCCAATGGCATCGCCGCTGACTCCCGCCATGCGTCTCTGTTACACTTTCTTGCCTTGTTTCGCGTTTTATTGGGAATTCGATTTGGGAGCCTGCTTGGAAAATCATGACTGATGGTGAGACAACGGTTCGCGTGCGTTACGCGGAGACCGATCAGATGGGCGTGGTCTACTACGCCAATTTCTTCGTCTGGTTCGAAGTGGCGCGGGTCGAGCTGATGCGCCAGTTGGGATTCAGCTACAGGCAAATGGAAATGGATGATGACAGCTTCGTTGTGGTCGCCAAAGCGAGTTGCGCGTACAAGCGGCCCGCAAAATTCGACGATATCCTGAGAATTCGCACTTGTGTCACGGAATCGCGCCGCCGCACGATCACTTTCTCGTATGAAGTATTCCATGAGGCGTCCGGCGCGCTGATTGCCACGGGTGAAACGCTTCACGTCATTTGCGATCGCCACGGACGGCCTAAAGCTCTACCGGAAAAATATCGCCGGTATTTTCCGATGACTCACCGCGCCGATTCGGCCGCCATTGGAACCTCGCGCCAATGAAGAGATCCATCGCTCTTTCCGGCAATGATTTGACGCTCGGCCAGCTCTATCAAATCGTCCTCGAAGGATTTGAAGCCGCGCTCGCATCCGAGGCGCGCGCGCGCATGGAAGCGTCGCGCGCGGTGGTCGAGGAGCTGGCCGCCGGCAACACCGCCGCGTACGGCATCAATACCGGCTTCGGCGCACTAGCGACCATGCGCATTCCGCCCGATCAGATTCGCGAGTTGCAATTCAATCTGGTGCGCAGCCACGCGTGCGGCGTGGGCGCGCCGCTCTCCGAGAGCGAAACGCGCGCGATGATTCTTCTTCGCGCCAACGCCCTTGCGAAGGGCTTCAGCGGCGTGCGCCCGGTGGTTGTCGACACGCTTCTCGCCATGCTTAATCGCGGCGTGCTGCCGGTGATTCCGTCGCAAGGATCGGTCGGCGCTTCCGGGGACCTCGCGCCGCTGGCGCATCTCGCGCTCGTCGCCATTGGCGAAGGAGAAGCAATTTACAAGGGCGCGAAAGTTTCCGGCGGCGCAGCCATGCAAGAAGCCGGCATTGCTCCGCTGCAGCTCGAAGCAAAAGAGGGGCTCGCCTTGCTCAATGGCACGCAAGGCATGCTGGCACTTCTCGCGCTGGCGCTTCGCGACGCCGAAATTCTCATCGACACGGCCGACGTCGCCGCCGCGCTCTCGCTCGATGCGCTGCGCGGCAGCCCCGCCGCCTTCGACGAGCGTATATCGCGCATTCGCCCCTATCCCGGCCAGATCACCAGCGCGCGCAACCTCACGCGCCTGAATCGCGGCAGCGAAATTCGCGAAGCGCATCGCTCGGCTGCGAAAGACGCGCGCGTTCAGGATGCCTACAGCCTCCGCTGCACGCCGCAAGTACACGGCGCCGTGCGCGATGCGCTTTCGCAGGCGCGCACAACGCTCTCGATTGAGCTCAATAGCGCCACGGATAATCCGCTTGTTTTTGCCGACTCCGGCGAAGTAATCAGCGGCGGAAATTTCCACGGACAGCCGTTGGCGATGGCCGCCGACCAGATCGCGATTGCGCTGGCCACTCTCGCGGGCATCTCCGAGCGCCGCATCGAGCACATGACCAATCCGCACACGAGTCTGATGCCCGCGTTTCTTACGGCCGATCCGGGCCTCAATTCCGGCTTCATGATCGCGCAGGTGGTCGCCGCAGCCCTGGCGAGCGAACTCAAGGCGCTCGCCACGCCTCATTCCGTGGATTCGATTCCGACTTCCGGGGATCAGGAGGACTACGTCTCGATGGGCATGGGCGCGTCGCGCCGCCTGGAGCGCATGCTCGATGCATTGCGAAACGTGATTGCCATCGAGCTGCTCGCGGCTTGCCAAGGAATCGATTTCCACGCGCCGCTCCAAACGGGCGCCGAAGCGCGCAAAGCGCACGCGCTGGTGCGCTCCGTTTCTCCCGTGCTGCACACCGATCGGCCGCTCGCCCCCGATATCGCCACCGTCGCGCACCTGGTCTCACAGGGCGAATTCCAAAACATTTTGCGATAAGCCGGGAGCTTTCCCGCGCAGAGGCGCCGAGAATCGCCAATCATTTAGAGCGCGTTAGGCATCGGGCACGCTCTTCGCGCGCGTTGTTGAGACAGCGCCACGCTTGTGGCAGAGTCAAATCGTGCTCCCGGCATCCCTCATCGCGCTATTCGTCTTCGTTTTTGGCCTGATCATTGGCAGCTTTTTGAACGTGTGCATCAGCCGGCTGCCGCAGGGCAAATCGGTGGTCTCGCCTGGGTCGCGCTGCCCCAAATGCGCGAAGCCGATCAAGCCCTACGATAACATTCCGGTCCTGAGCTATCTGATTCTGGGCGGCAAATGCCGCGCGTGCAAAACGCGCATTTCGCCGATCTATCCGGCTGTCGAACTGCTCACCGGCCTTCTTTTCTTGGCGTGCTACCTGATTTTCGGAAACTCCGTTCTCACGCTGAAATGGGCCATTTTCTCCGCGATTCTCATCGTTCTAATTTTCACCGACTGGCGCGAACGCGTACTTCCGGATGCGGTGAACTTCGCGGGCCTCGCCATCGGATTGTTGATCAGTTTTTTTGTTCGTCCGGACGATGGCACGGCGCTTTGGATCGCACGTCGTTTTTTTGAGTTTCCGCCGCCCGCGCCGGTTATCTCATTTGCCGACGCGCTGATCGGCGCGGCCGTGGGCGGCGGGTTGCTCTGGCTGGTTGGAGAGGGCTATTTCCGCGTGCGCGGCCGCGAAGGCATGGGCTTGGGCGACGTGAAAATGATGCTCATGGCCGGCGCCTTCTTGGGGCTGCGCCGCACGCTATTGACGATTCTCGTCGGCTCATTACTCGGCGCAATTTTGGGAGCAATCTTCATCCTCGCATCGCGCAAAGGCTCCGAGTACGAACTTCCGTTCGGCACGTTCCTGGGGATGGCCGCGCTGCTCGTCGTGTTCTTTGGCACGCCGGTCGTCACCTGGTACCAATCGATGTTCGTCATGCGGTAGGTCCGCGCCATGGCAATCGCGCCGCACACGCAAGACCTCAACCTCGATGTGATCATCGCGGTTGTGTTTCTTGGACTGATTTTTGCCGTGATCGCCGGCATATTCATTCTGGTGCGGCGGTCGCTACGCGAAGAGCGCAGCGGCACGGCCGATCCCGCCGACCCCTTCCGCGTCGACTCCGAAAATCCGTCAGCGTTCATGACCGCCTCGATGCAAGGTGTAATCCAGCGCCTGCGCCAACAGGAACAAGAGCTCGCCCGGCTCCATCAGCACGAAAAGGAGCGCGCGCAGGAAACCGAGCGTCTCAGCGAAGCAGTCACGCGCAATATGCCCGCCGGGCTTTTACTGGTGAACGCCACCGGCGCAATCAGCTCCGCGAATCCCGCCGCTGAGAAAATTCTGGATATTCACGGCCTGCAATACCGGCGCTACACCGAAATTCTGGGCGCCGATTCGTCCCTCGCCCAGATGCTCGCCGCATGTCTGCGCGAGGGCCAGACATTTCAGCGCGGCGAAGTCCCGCATACCACGCCGGCGGGCGAGTTGCGCCAGCTCGGCGTTACCATCTCGCCGATTTACCGTTCCACGCGCAATACTCTGGCCGAGGGCCCCACCCCTGCTCCGGAGCAAAAACTTACTGGCGCGTTGTGCTTGATGAGCGACCTCACCGAGTTGGCGACGCTGCAAAGGCAGATGCGCTGGAAGGAAAATCTCGCTGCACTGGGCGAGATGTCCGCAGGCATCGCGCATGAATTCAAGAACGCGCTGGCCACGGTCTCCGGCTACGCGCAGATGATTCGCAATGAGGCCCCTGCCTCGGAAACCGGAGAGTGCGCGGAGAAAATACTCGACCAGACGCGCTCCCTGACGCACGTGGTCACGGAATTCCTACGCTTTGCGCGTCCTCTCGAGCTAGCGCAGGAGGATTTTGAACTTGCCCCGCTTGTGGAGCAAGTTGCCGAGGAGATCGGCACGGCGCTGCCCGGCGCCGTGATCCGCGCGGAAGGCGTCTTCGGCGAGGTATCCGGAGATTCTGGACTGCTGCGCCAGGCGCTCTTGAATCTCACGCGCAATGCAGCAGAGGCCGCCAGTTCCAATGGGCATCCGGGAGAAGTGGTGATCGCCGGCGCGCAAGAAAATTACTCCAGCCAGCACTGGCAATGCATCGCCGTCCGCGACAATGGTCCGGGCATTCCGCCCGGCGACCTCGACAAGATCTTCGTCCCTTTCTTCACCACCAAATCCTCCGGCACCGGCCTCGGATTGGCGCTGGTGCAGAAGATCGCGTTGCAGCACGGTGGACGCGTCGAAGCGCGGAACCAGCCGGCGGGCGGCGCCGAATTCGACCTATGGTTACCTTTGCGGTAGCACCCGCCGCGCCTCCAATTGCCTGCACTCGTCGCAGCATCTAAACTAAAGGGAACAGGCATCAGTATTTGGCTTCCCGAGGTGAAGGCCATGCGAAGAGGAATTTGGCTCGCCGCAATTGCTTTGTTTCTGGCTGCTCCGCGCGGTTCCGGGGCGCAACAGGCGCCGCAGGCATCGCCATCGCAGTCTCAGGCTGGCGCGCAATCATCGGCCCAGCAGGATCCACTGGTAGTAGCCGCGCGCAAGGCGCGCGAAGCGCAGAAAAACGCGCCCAAGGCCCCGACCGTTTTCACCAACGATAATATGCCCGCTTCGCCCGGTGCCGTCTCCGTGGTCGGGACCGCGAGTTCGGGTAAACCATCCGCCGCTTCCAGTAAAGCCGCCGGCAAATCAAAATCCAAGAGTCAGGCTGATGAGGCGGCGTGGCGCAAAAAATTCGCTGACGCCCGCCACAAACTGGCACAGGACCAGGCCGAGCTTTCCGTCATGCAGCGCGAATCCAGTCAGCTCCAGCTCCAGTATTATCCCGATCCGTCCAAGGGGCTCACGCAGTCCTATAGTCGCAGCGATATCATCAAGAAGCAAAACGCTATCGCCGCCAAGCAAAAGCAGATTGACGCCGACCAGCAGGCCATCTCGAATCTTGAAGATGCGCTCCGCAAAGCGGGCGGCGATCCCGGCTGGGCGAGAGAGTAGCGCGCGGCAATGGAAGCAATCCTCCTCGTCGAGGATAAGCCGGAGCTTCGCGCGATGCTGCGCAAGGCGCTGGAAAAGGCCGGATACACGGTCGATGAAGCACCCGACGGCGCTTCGGCGATCGATAAAGTTCGCACCCGCAGGTATCTTGTCGTGCTCACGGACCTGAAGCTTCCCGGCGCGTCCGGCCTTGACGTGCTCCGCGAAGCGCGCCGCGCCGATGCCGCCATTCCCGTGATCCTCATCACCGCCTATGGCTCGGTCGAAGACGCCGTGGCGGCCATGAAAGACGGCGCGTTCGATTTCATTCAGAAGCCCGTCGACCTCGAACATCTGAAACTGCTGATTGCGCGCGCGGCGCGCCAGCAAGAGCTTCTCCGCGAAAATTTGCTGCTGCGCGAGGAATATGCCGAACGCTACGGCTTTCCGCGCATCGTTGGCGAGGATCCCTCGATGCAAGCCGCCTGTCAGATGGCGCAGCGCGTCGCGCCGACGGATTCGACCGTCCTGGTGCTCGGCGAAAGCGGCACGGGCAAGGAGCTTTTTGCGCGCGCGCTTCATCATCTCAGCCGCCGCCGCGACGCTGCGTTTGTCGCGTTGAACTGCGCCGCGATTCCCGAGGGCCTTGTCGAAAACGAGCTTTTCGGCCACGAGCGTGGCGCGTACACCGGCGCGGGCGCCCGCAAGATTGGAAAACTCGAGTTGGCGCACCGCGGCACTATTTTCCTCGACGAGATCGGCGAATTGCCGCTCGCCGTGCAGAGCAAGTTGCTGCGCGTGCTCGAGGAGCGGCGCTTTGAACGCGTCGGCGGCACGCAGTCGATCGATGTTGACGTCCGCATCCTGGTCGCAACGAATAAGAACCTACAGGAAGCGGTCGCGCAAAAAACATTTCGCGAAGACCTTTATTTCCGTATTTCGTCCGTCCCCATCACCGTCCCGCCGCTGCGCGAGCGCGGGGACGACGTCATCCTTCTCGCCGAGCATTTTCTCGAGCGCTTTCGCCGCGAATTCCGCAAACCGGCGCTCGCATTCACCGACTCGTCGCGCGCCCGCCTGCGCGGCTATTCATGGCCCGGCAACGTCCGCGAGTTGCAAAACAGCATCGAGCGCGCCGCCATCCTTGCGGACGAAAACGAGATTAGCGCCGAGGATCTGCAATTGCCGCTGCCCCGCCCCGCGACCAAGGAAATGCCTGATGGAATGCTGGACGGTACTTTTCTTTGGGATGGCTCGTTAGAGGAGGTGGCGCAGCGCGCCGTTCACCACGTCGAACGGTTCAAGATCGAAGCGGCCTTGCGCGAAGCGAAGTGGAATAAATCCCGCGCCGCGGAGCAGCTCGGCGTCTCATACAAAACGCTTCTGCACAAAATACGCGCTCTGGGGCTGGAAAACTGAAGGTGGCCGCAAGTGGCTCGTCTTAAAGCGCAGCCCATTGGCTTTCCGCTCCAACCGCGCACGGAGTCTATCGTCTGACGGCGCGATGTAGCGTGACAATTCCGCACGTCCAGCGCTCAAAGCGCGTATTTTCGAAGCCCGCGCTTTCCATCCACTCTTTTAGGATTTGCGGACGCGGGAATCTCC